>Ga0180438_10000952_pt1 | contig 52696 bp, 30 predicted proteins | sample SS_ome_12_FD_132455 | JGI IMG/M metagenome (GOLD analysis project Ga0180438, IMG submission 132455) | Hypersaline lake sediment archaeal communities from the Salton Sea, California, USA - SS_3_D_2 metaG | ecosystem: Environmental > Aquatic > Non-marine Saline and Alkaline > Hypersaline >...
CAAAATCCCACAATTGAAGGTACACACTGGTATCCGCAGCGGGGAGTATTGTAGTTTAACCAATAGATGTGGGGAATGGGAATGTTGTTAATTTTTTTAGGCGGAGCCTGATATTTCTCAGACAATTTTGCTTGGGGCATCCTTATTTAGTTTTGCTGGGAATAATAAATAATGCTACTAAAAAACCGATAAACAGTATGTTCTCTTGAATTAATATTGAGGTCTGTTATTATCCACCGGACTTCCCAACCCATATGCTTGGGTAATGTCCTCCGTCGTCTGCGCCAGATCGTGGCGCTGGACTTGCTGACAGGGAGGTGAACGAGGAGGCTTTGCCAGCAAGTCTAAAGCCTCCATTTATCAGCCGGGCTTGCCATATGGTGAATATTCTTAACGTCTATCTTCGCCACCTTAGCGTAATTCTGCACCATTTCCAGACTGGAATGGCCTAATAGCATTTGAAGCGTAAAAATATCTCTGCCGTTGCGTAATAATTCTATTAAAACTTATGACGCAATCGGTGCGGGTGTACTCAGCCGCATCTAGGAGAGCTATCACTTCTTGCTCATCTAGGAGTTGAACAACTCTTGGATTATTGCTTCCATTTTTTCGGTTTGGGATGTATTCCGTGCGAAGATAGCCAAAGTAGTGTGTCAGGTCTGCTGCCTGGATTGTATGTACTTCCGGGTCATTCAGGAAACAGGTCAGCGTTGTCAGTACATAATTTTGGAAATCAATATTGGTTTGGGAATAGCCATATGCTCGTTGGGTGAATAGAAAACCCTGAGTTGCGCGAGTCATCTTCATGGCTGTCATCTTGTGGTTTTCGTGAGAGAGAACCGCAGTCCTCTTACATACTTGGGAATGGCTCCGAACCACAGACCTGTTACATGCCATTCTAGCGTATGTAATAAGTCCGTAGATGGGCATGGCGCAGTCCGGCTAGCGCGCTTGCATGGGGTGTAAGAGTTCTACCCTGATGCTCAGCTTAGTCTAGGAACCCGGCAGCTGCAGCAAGTTGTGGATAGGAGGCAGTTATGTGGACATTGGCGGCAATTTCGATTGTACCGTTTCATCGTAAATAGGATAAAACACGGTGGAAAATTAAGAGAGACTTTTCTGCGAATAAAACTTTTCAATTGAGTGGACTTCTATATAGACTAGCCAATTTAGAATCCGCCGATGATGTTGATTAATTCAGACTTACAAAAAATGGATTTTTAAACCATGTCGTTTGGTTATGAACAAAAATCATGCACAAACTGACCTTTATTATCATTTCAAATATCAATAACCACCTTTAGATTTCTAATGTTATGCTGCAGGTTACAATACATACTATATATAATTGATTCATAAAAAAAATCCCCCCTTTAGTGACTTGATTTATTGTGCCAATGCAATTGTTTCGATTCTTCCTACCAAGCAGGGCATTTACTCCTGGCGTATCACGCACGAACATCCCATCTGGGAGCATCGCCGTGTACCCCCCATTAGGCATTCAGCGCAAACTCAAGTCTGTTTGTTTCAAAACGAATAGACCAATTTCCCCATTTAAAGATTGAGGAGCGCCCGGAAAAAGGTGCTCCTCTGTGGACCTGAGGGGATTTTAATCCCCAAATAGCACCCGAAACCTTGCTTTTTAAAAATGAAAGTCCCCACTGGCGGGATTAATAAAGTGGACCTGAGGGGATTCGAACCCCTGACCTCCGCAGTGCGATTGCGGCGCGCTCCCAACTGCGCTACAGGCCCGTGTGGGTAATTGAGTGGATTGTATCGGATGCTGTGGCGCCTGTCAAGAAAACCGCTTCTAAGCCAGCTTTGTGAATCCAGCCTTTTTACAGGCTGACCACATCTCACGGATATCGTCATACGATCTGTCATTCACCGGGACAAAACGGTCGATCATAGCAAAATCGAATATTTTTTTTGAACGCGGGGAATTGCCTAATTTCAAAAGAACAGATTGGATATCAATTTTTAAACTTTCGTGCATACTACTCTCGACAACCACCGGCTGGATAGTTGAAGGTCCTAACTCGTCAATTATTTTTATTTGGTCCAAAAGCTCCGGATTCTCGCGCAGTTCAACCGCCAGCACATGCGAATCAATCGCCGATCCATCAATCGATCCATTTGCAACGGCTTTAATAGATTTCTGGTGAAATCCTGTTTTTATTACATCGCCAAAAAAGCCTTTTGTTTCACCCATGATAAGTAATGTGTACAGTGTAATGCCATATCCGGATTGGGACTTGGGTTCATTGTATGCCCATGACCTGCCGCGTAATTCATTGAAAGAATTCAATGGCGCATCCTTTTGAGTGATCACATCCGAAAAGTAAATCGGTCGCTCCTGGTAGCGGTCACCTTTCAACACTGGCGCTGCGATTGGTTCGATCGGTACATTTTGATACCCGCTGAGCAGCACATAAGGCAGCCCGCAAACAAAACACAAGTCCGATTCGCCTCGTTCGAGTTGTTTATAGTTACTTCTGACCACGAATTTTGTTTCAATATCCAATTCATCTCCAATAAAATCCGCGATGAACTTATACAGGGGGTATAGGCTGGGCGCCAGATAGGTCGCAATGACCAGTGGTTTTGACATGTTTCTTTACCCCTTCAGCTCTGTTCCTGGAGTATCAATCACCGAATCGGATTTGTGGATTTAAATATGCATACAATAAATCCGCCAGCAGGTTCGCAAATGCAAATACCAGCACCGTAACCAGAGTGAGGGCTTGCAGCAGCGGCAAGTCCCTGCGGTCGATCGCAAACACCATCAATCTTCCAAGGCCGGGGTAATTAAAAACATTCTCGATCACAACCAGCCCGCTGATCAACCACCCAATGCTGATAGCGATCACCGTTATCGTAGGCAGCAGGGCATTTCGCAACACATGTTTAATCACCACCGTCGACCTGGGCATTCCCTTTAAATCTGCCGTCTGGACGTATGGTTTTTTTAGCTCTTCAAGTACACCTGCCCGGGTAAGCCGCGCAATATATGCCAGCAGTACAAACGTCGCGGTCAAAGCCGGCAGCGTCAGCATGGGAAGAGCTTCCACAAAAGAAGTACCGGGTCTTATGGAAGAGTTCGCTGGAAATATTTTCAGCCTGAAGGCGAAGATTTGTATCAATACCAGGCCGGTTACAAATTCGGGTAAACCCACTACCGAGAGCGATGAAATACTGATCGCATTATCGATCTTTCTGTTCTCATTCAAACCTGCAATCACACCCAGTCCCACAGCCAGGGGCACCGCGATGATTATCGTAAGAAACGCCAGCATCATCGAATTCTTCAGCCTGCCCATCACAAGCGGTCGAATTTCTGATCTGGTGCTGAAAGACGTTCCCCAATCCCCTGTCAGGAATTTTCCCAACCAGCGTAAATACTGTACCGGCAGCGGGTCATCTAAACCCAATTCTTCACGCAGCGCCTCCAACTGAGCCTCACCTGCCTCGCGGCCCAGGATAACCCGTGCGACATCACCCGGCAGGTACTGCGTGATGATAAAAATGATCAGCGAGGTAAGCAGAACAGTCAGGGCTAAAAATAAAAATCTGCGGATAATATAGCGCGGCATCGGGTATTTCAGTAGATTTCGAGTATTAATTGGATGAGCGAATTCGCTCTCTCTGAGCTTGCTCTAACGCTTCGTACGGTATATGGCAGTGAATTTTATTCCCCTTTTGATCAATTTGCATGATTGGTTCCTCTTTTACACAAACTTCGCCGATAAATCTGGGGCACCGGGTATGGAACCGGCACCCGCCCGGGATGTTCACCGGACTTGAGATATCTCCTTCAAGCCGGATGCGCTGCTTTTTAATTTTCGGATTTGGGAGCGGGATTGCAGATAACAGGGCTTCCGTATAAGGGTGGTACGGAGGTTCAAAAAGGTCTTCCGAATCCGTGATCTCCATAAATTTACCCAGGTAAATCACTGCCACAGTATCCGCGATGTAGCTCACTACCGCCAGATCGTGGGAGATAAATAGGATTGAACTCCGCTGGTCGATTTGCAGCTCGGTCAGCAGGTTCAAAATAGAAGCCTGCACGGAAACATCCAGAGATGAAACAGGCTCATCAGCTAGTAACAGGGCAGGATTTGAAGCAAAGGCGCGCGCAATTGCTGCGCGCTGTTTCTCGCCCCCGCTCAACTGGTGCGGCATGCGCTGGGCATAATCGGGAGATAAACGAACTGCCTCCAATAACCGTTCTGCTTCTATATTTGCCTCACGGCGGTTGGCAGAAGACAGCCTCATCAGTGGTCTTCTTAATGAAGAGCCAACGCTCTTGTAAGGGTTCAATGCATCTTCTGGATTTTGAAAAACCATCTGCAGTTGTCTCAAGGTAGTAAGGTCGCGCTTCGACAATTGGGCAGGCAGCGTGATATCCAATAATGCTACTTCACCATCCGTTGGAGGTTGTAATCCAACAATAGCACGCGCGATGGTGGTTTTTCCGCTCCCGCTTTCACCAACCAATCCGATTGTTTTCCCGCGTTCAATTGATAAACTGATCCCATCCACAGCTTTAACGCGGTCCGGTCTTTGTTTTTTAATGACTTCTTTTATCGAGCGCGGCAGCTTGAAATGCACTTCCAGGTTATCTACATTCAAAGTATTTGCCAGTACTCCTGGAATATCTTCCTGAATTTCTTTCGTGCGCTGTTTTTCAAATAATTTCGTTGTTTCCAGGATCCCGGAATTAATCTCTTCCCATCGATGGCAGCGAACCGCATGGTCCGGACCTGGAGTCGAGATTGAAGGTCGTTCCGCACATATTTCAATTGCAAGTGGGCACCGGGTTGCAAAAATGCATCCGCCAGGACGGGCGCCCAAAGCCGGTATTTGCCCGCCGATTGTTGACAATTCAAATTCCGCCTTGGAGGATCCCGGTTGAGGTACACTGCCCAGTAAACCAAAAGTATATGGATGCAGCGGTCTTTCGAAAATCTCCTTTATTTCCGCATCTTCAACAAGCTCGCCCGCATACAGGACCGCTACTCGATCGCAGATTTGCGCTACCACGCCTAAATTATGGGTGACATACAGCGCGGATGAGTTCCCCTCCCTCATCAACTCCTGGATGAGATCTAAAATCGAGGCTTCCGTTGTCACGTCCAGGCTGGTAGTTGGTTCATCTAAGATCAGCAGACCAGGTTCTAAACTGATTGCCATCGCGATTAAAACCCGCTGGCGCATACCGCCGCTGATCTGGTGGGGATAAAGATTTATCGTCCTTTGCGGATCGGGGATATGTACTTTCTCCAGCAGGTCGGTTGCCCTTTTTTCTGCCGCCGAAGCGTATAATCCGCTGTGGTAGCTCAGGGTTTCACTGATTTGTTCCCCGATCTTGATAGAAGGATTGAGCGATGAGAGTGGATTCTGGGGCACCAGGCTGATTTCACGCCCCCATAGCTTTCTTTTCTCAGATTGGCCTAAATTGAGAAGGTCTTCCCCGTTCAATTCAATCGAACCCTGGGTGACCATACCCCCCTTTCCTAAATATCCCATAACCGCCATTGCCAGCGTGGTTTTCCCAGAACCGCTTTCACCCACCAGTCCATATGTCTGACCTTGATGGATTGTCAAAGATATTTTTCTAACGGCTTCCAGCAATTCATCACCTATCTGGTAAGCAGCGCTCAGATTGGTAATATTCAAAACAGGCTCGAAATTAGAAATCCGGAACTCACTCATAGAGAATTTTTTTAACCAGTCCGCTGCCACACGCGTTTTAATCCATCCGACATCAGGTTTACGCCGATTACAACCACCGCAATCGCCCCTGCCGGAAAATACATCGCCCATGGAATCTGGTATACATGTGCACGCGCCTCTTTTACCATCAATCCCCAATCGGGGTTTGGAGGCTGCACGCCAACACCTAAAAACCCCAGCGACGAAACAAGGAAGATGGCGTACGAAAAGCGCAGCGCGCTCTCCACCGACAAAGCCGGCAAAGTGGAAGGGAAAATCTCCCGGAACATAACCCCCAGTTTGGTTTCGCCTTGTAAGCGGGAGGCTTCAACATACCCCAGGTTTTTTACCGATAAAACAACGCTCCTGACCACCCTGGCGACGATAGGCGTGTATACAACGGCGATCACAATCAGCACGCTGTTGCGTGAAGGTCCCAGAGTGCCCAACAGTAATAGAGACAACAGCAAAGCCGGCAGGGCAAGCAGGCTGTCAAAAATTCTCATAATTCCTTCGTCCAACCATGAACCAATATACCCGCTGAAAAGGCCAATAGTCGTGCCCAGAATAACAGCCAGGAGCGTTCCCAAACCAGCCAGGGTTAGAATATCCCTGGCTCCCAGTACCACCCGGCTGAATACATCCCTGCCTAAGTTGTCGGTTCCGAAAAAATGGAAAGTTGAAGGAGGCTGGCGTGCTTCAGCAGGGATCTGCTCGTTAGCCCCATAAGGAGCGACCAATGGACCCAGAATTGCCGCCAGGCAAAAAAGCAGGAAAATGGTCGTCCCAAGGGCCGAATACGGTTTTGAATACAGCCCTTTGATAATTTGGGTAAATGAATACGGGTTTGCGTTGTGTGAGGGATTCGAATCCCAATCCCGCAGATTATTTTCACGGGATTGGTTTGTATTCGAATATTGATCTTGGTCAGGCACAGTGGTGGTTGATTCGACCGGTACGTTTACCAGCGCCGGGTGCAATCGATTTATGCTATTGTGCAGCGCTTACACTACGAAAATCGGTCCTGCCCGCAAATGGTTTTAATTCAAACCCATCAAACTGGTCATTGATGGCTGCGAACTGCGCAAAGAAATAGGGGATAATCACCGGGCCGCGCTCGATCAACAGCTTTTGGATCTCCGCATAAGCCTGGACACGTTCTTCCTCATCCAAAGTTGTTCCCGCGGTTTGCGATAAACGGTCAAATTCTTCATCGCAGAAATGGGATTCATTCCATTTTGCATCGCAAACCAGCATTACATCCAGGTAAAACTGCGGGTAGGGTCTTGAACCCCAGCCGGTTATTCCTAAATCCACTTCCAGCCAGCCATCATCCCCGTAATAAACGCTCTCCGGTTCGACAAGTACATTCACATCCACACCCGCTTCAGCCCATTGATCTTTCAACACGACCGCTAAATCAGGCCGTCCGCCAGTATCTGGAGTATGCAGGTCCAATGTCATTCCATCAGGATAACCCGCATCTGCCAGTAGCTGCTTTGCGCCTTCAGCATCACGAGATGGCAGCGGTGTTTCTTCCGTGTAATATGAAGCATACATCGGTCCAATTGGACTATCGCGCCCGATCGCGCCGTACCCCTGCTGCACTAAATTGAGAATCGCTTCGCGGTCGGTTGCCATTCTTAGCGCTTTTATCACCTCCGGTTTATTCCCCGGTTCGCGATCAGAACGCAGCCTGATTAGATCGAAACCATTTGTCGGGATATCAACGGTTATTATCCCGGCTTCATCTTTCAGGCTTTCGAATAATACAGTTGACATTCTCATCACCAGATCTACCTGGCCGCTTCTCAAAGCATCCACCGATGCAGTTTCATCGGCAAAGAAAATGATCTCCAATTCTGACAGCTTCGGTTGCCCATCAATCCAATAGTCATTATTTGCCGACATTTCAATGCGGTCTTCTGGATTATAGTTATCAACTTTGAACGGCCCGGTCCCATTGAACTGGGTCGGGTCTTCCGTATTTGCTTTTTGCACCAGGGCATGGTTATCACTCAAATCATTAAGGAAGAATGGATTCGGTTGGCTTAACGTAAAAGTAACCTCATAATCCCCGGTCGCCTCGATACTTTCAATATTTGAATAAAGATCGCTGGTCGGCAATTCTGCCTCAGGATCTCTCAGCCGGTTAAAAGTCCACACGACATCCTCGGCTCCGAATGGACTTCCATCATGGAATTTAGCGCCTTCGACCAAATTCAATTTATAGGTTTTCCCGTCCTCGCTGATCTCCCAATCTTTCGCCAATCGAGGCATGATGTTATTCTGTGGGTCAATGTCCACCAGATAATCATATACATGGTTCGCGACCAGCACTTCGCTGTCCGAAGATATCAGAGCCGGGTCGGTCTGAACGATCGGCTGCATTGCGACTTTCAATACTCCATTAACCGCCTCATCCGCTGACGGCAGGTCAGCTTCGCTTTCACTTCCGGAATCAACCTTTTCAACAGGCGTTTGGGTGGGCGCTGCTGTGGTGCAGGATTGTAAACAAACAGATAAAATCAGGAATACAAGGAAAAGATATTGGATCTTTTTGTTTTTGAATAATCTTAACAAATCCATAATTTCCTCCTGAGACTTCCAAGATGGGTATTATTGAATCGTTGATGGTTAATAAAAATTATTGGGATTTCTCAGCAAATTATACATCAACGGTATAAGTCATTTCAGTTGATTGAAAAAGGTCCTATCCCTTCCCTGGCCTTTTCTCGTAAAAATGTGTGCACGAATGCCAATTCACGCTGGTAAATATCAATCAATTCGGATAACAATTCATCTACGCTGTCGAACGATAAAAGCCGCTGTTTTTCGAGCGGCGCAATTTGTAGAATAGCGGCAGCAAAATTAGCCAGGTTTACCGGATTTACAGGAATATCTTCCAGATCAAGGTGTGACTTTCCCGCTTTGATCAGGTTTTGAGTATAACGATTGACATATGTAAACAACCTGTCCCGGTTTACAATCAATCTGTCCTGGTTGTGAGCAGTCATAGGGTAGAGTTTTATTCTACCGGTTAAATAAGGCAGGTCATCTCGCAAAATAGACAATACTCGAAACCGGTCCTGTCCATAAACAACGATGTTCATGCTACCGGTCTTAAGTTCCTGAACTTGATAGATGTTCGCGGTACAACCAATGGAAAAAGGTTCAGCAAGTGGACCAAATGCTTCAACACCATGTTTGATTAATGTAATCCCAAACGGCATTTTGTTATCAATACAGTGTTTGATCATTTCCCTGTACCTTTCCTCAAAGATATGAAGGTGAAGAGGCGTTCCCGGAAAAAGAACAGTGTTTAATGGGAAAAGAGGTAATTTTTCCATATACCTCATTTTATCATGTGGAATTATCCTTGCAAAATTACTTAATAAGCGAAAAACAACCGCGCATCAGGATTGCCAGTTGTAAAAGGCTTACATCCAACTCGCTGGGTGGGAATCTTGTTGGGTTCAACCGGCAATTCGATGGAATTCACAACGATACAGCTTTTAAATAAAAATCAGGATGTTATATGATCTGCAGCATCCTGATTTCTATCGATACGATAGCCAGATAATCAATTATTCTTCTTTAGCTTCCAGCTCTTTCTGGCGAGCATCAATAACATCCTGGGCAATATGGGATGGTACAACTTCATAGTGAGATAAGTCCATCGCGAACACCCCGCGCCCACCTGTGATGGAGCGCAAATCGGTCGTATATCGCATCATCTCAGCAAGCGGAACTTGAGCGGTTACGATCGATCGACCTTTCTCGGAATCCATCCCTTGAACTCGAGCCCGGCGGGTATTTAAATCTCCCAAAATATCTCCCATATTGGTTTCAGGAACGGTTATGCGCACATTCATTATCGGTTCCAATAAGACTGGAGAAGCGTTTTTCACTGCAATCTTAAAAGCCTCTCGACCTGCAATTTCAAATGCAACTGGTTTTGAATCCACGGGATGCTCTTTCCCGTCGTATACTGAGACAGATACATTTTTTACTGGAAATCCAGCAACAACACCATCTCGCATTACGACCTTTATACCCTTTTCAATAGCGGTCATATAACCGGAGGAGATTGCTCCACCGAAAACATCATTTTTGAATAAGTATTCTTCCTCTTCATTGGGTTTTACACGCATTGATACTTCAGCGAATTGACCCGCTCCGCCGGACTGCTTTTTATGCCTGTATTTTGCATCGCCTTCCTTGGTAATCGTCTCCTGGTAAGGAACACGCGGCTCTTCCACACTCAATGCAGTTTGGAATTTTTTATCAGCTTTTCGGATTGCGACATCAATGTGCTGGTCACCCATTCCCTGAAGGATGGTTTGTTTGGTGTTTGGGTCTTGATACCAAGATAAAGTCATGTCTTCATCGCTCAACCGGGTTAAGGTTGGGCTGATCTTGGCTGAATCTGCTTGCGTTGCTGGAGATACCGCCACTCTGTAAAGCGCATTTGGAAATTCCGGAACTTTCAATTGTAAAGGATGGCCTTTATCACACAACGTATCTCCATTTGACGTTTCTCCAAGTTTCGGAACTGTAGCAATATCACCTGCATGAACAAGTTTTACGCCAAGTTGTTCCTTTCCGCGCATAATATGCAATGTTCCAAACCTCTCCTCATTACCTTTCGTTTGATTCCACACCCGCGCATCCGAACTAAGCATACCGGAATAGACGCGGAAATATGTGATCTTCCCTACAAATGGATCAGCAGTCGTTTTCCATACGTATACTGCTAGAGGGCCATCATCTCTTGCCGTTAATTCTTCTTCGCCTGCTCTGCTTTCAGCGACCAAAGGCGGCATTTGTGAAGGCGAAGGCATTAAATTCAATATCCCATCCAATAATCTCGAAAGACCAATTTCTGCAGAACCAGCGGAAACGTATACGGGAACGAATGATCCTTCCAGGATAACTTTACTTAAACCGCGCTGGATTTCTTCCGCTGATAGTTCTTCTCCATCCAAATATTTTTCGAGCAAAACATCTTCACCTTCAGCCGCCGCCTCAATTAACTCCATGCGCGCCGCTTCTGCATCATCAGCAAATTCTTCAGGGATGTCCACGACATTACTCCCATCTCCTTCATAAGCCTTCATCGTCAGGAGATCAATGACGCCTTTAAAATCAAGACGCTCTCCCCAGGGAAGTTGTACAGGTATCAATCGTACATCCGACATCTCCCGAACTGATCCTAATGCTTTACTAAAATTCGCATTATCCCTGTTCATCTTGTTGATGACAACAAATCTCGGTAAATTAAATTCATCGCAGTAATTCCACGCAATTTCCGTTCCAACCTCTGCTCCCGAAACTGAATCAATTAGGACTAATGCCCCATCAACAACACTTAATGCTGAAATGACTTCGCCAACAAAATCAGTGTATCCCGGCGTATCCAAGAAATTAATTTTATGGTCTTTGTATTCAACAGGGATAATTGCTGTAGATAATGAAATGCCGCGTCTTATCTCCTCTTCCTCAAAGTCCGCAATCGTTGAACCATCTTCAATTTGACCCAATCGTGTTGTAGCACCTGAAAAGTGTAAAAACGCTTCCGCTAACATTGTCTTTCCAGCGTTGCTGTGAGAAACCATCGCGATATTACGGATAAACTCCGTGGTATATTCTTTCATTAGATAAACCTTCCTTTAATTATGATTATGGCAGCCTATGATTGTAAGATATCTCTCTTACATTGTCAAAGTATTATGGACTTTTTTTTGATATATTTTTGAAAATACAGGTTGCTTACCTAGCTCTTAAAATTATTGTAGGCAACCTGCCATATAATGGAAAATATCTTTTGAAATGTATTTGATAAGACGGTTCTTCTTTAATTTATTGTATTATCGGAAACCTCCCTGGGATACTGGGATTTCTCCTCCGGAATTAATGGAATTTGTTAGATTGAATTCAACAGGACGAGCGCTTGATTTAGGCTGCGGTACTGGAACGAACGTTATCACCCTGGCAGAAAATAATTGGGAAGTGATTGGAATAGATTTTGCAATTCGCGCAATCAACGAAGCGCGTCGTAAAACAAAGGGAAAAGGATTAAAAGCCGAGTTCCACATCGGTGATGTAACGAAATTAAGTTTTATCCAGGGTAAGTTTGATCTCATCCTTGACATTGGATGTTTTCACTCTCTAATGAAAGAGGAAAAAGTCCGGTATACAGAAAATTTGTCCAATTTTCTGGCGGATGGCGGTTACTTTCTTATTTACGGATGGATAAAGAACCCAAGCCAAAAAGGAACGGGTATATTTGATGCGGATCTACTTCGTTTTTCAAATTTCTTGAAACTATGCAAGCGGGAGGAAGGAACAGAAGGGGGAATACTCCCCTCAGTTTGGTTGACATATCAGAAATGAGCTTATTATTTATCTTTATTGATGGTATCGGACTTGGACCAAGAGATCCCAAAACCAATCCTTTCGTTTTGGCAGAAATGCCTGTCCTTGAAGAATTACTTGGGGGTCAAAAAATGACGCTCGATGCCGTTCCAGTAGATAACCATCTGGCGACAGTAATCGCATTGGATGCGTGTATGGATATCGATGGATTGCCTCAATCTGCAACAGGCCAAGCTTCTCTCCTGACGGGTCGAAACATCTCTTCGGAGATCGGAGGCCATTACGGTCCCAAACCTAATCAGGCAATCGCTGATTCGTTGAAAATTAATAATATATTTGGTCGATTACAAAATAAGGGTTGCAGCCTATCTTTTATAAACGCATACCCTCCCAGCTATTTCGAATCTATTCATTCTGGCAGAAGGCTTTATGCAGCTATCCCTCTCGCCGTAACCAGTTCGGGGATACCCCTAAAAACAATTGAAGATTTGATCAACGGACGAGCGATATCTGCAGATTTCACCGCTCAGGGTTGGAAAGATCATCTAGGTTTAGATAACATACCGGTTATTACGCACAAAGAGGCTGGAACCAGATTGGCGAGACTTGCATTGCAACATGATTTTTCTCTTTTTGAGTATTGGCTCAGCGATTATGCCGGACACGGTCAGAACATGGATAGAGCTTGCCAGCTGTTGGAGGAATTCGATCTAGTTTTAGGTTCCTTGTTGGAAGCATGGGATGATCTTAACGGCTTGATTTTAATCACCTCTGACCATGGAAATATGGAAAATCTCAACACCCGGAAACACACCGATAATCCAGTTCCAGCAATAGTAATCGGACCACATGAATTAAGAAGCGGTTTTGTAAAAGGAATTTATAATTTAACTGGGATTACTCCCGCAATTGAAAAGTTCTTGAGTAATAATTCTCATCCAGTTATATAAATTAATTTACGTTTTACTTTGTGACTAAGGAACTAGGTGATAAGTAGGTTTTGGGTTTAAAATAAAATTGCAAACATATTTTTCTAATACGATTTGCTGCTGTTAAATATTACCTACGTGCTATAATTTTTTGCCCGGGACTATTTTTATGGATGCAAGTGAGTGGGAGCAACTCATGTACGATTACGCAGATTTAGAAAATCTAAGACAAGCATTAGAAAATTGGGAGGCGGACACCCTATCTCAAAGCTTGGTTCGTATGCCCGAACAGAAAAAGATTTTCACTACTACCTCATCCGAACCAGTAGAACGTCTCTTTACCCCGCTTGATCTTAAAAATAGTCAATATGAGAATGAACTAGGTTTTCCTGGTTCGTTTCCCTATACACGCGGAATTCATCCTTCAATGTACCGCAGCAAAGTCTGGACAATGAGAATGTTCGCTGGATTCGGAACTGCAGAGGAAACAAACCAGAGATTCAAATACTTATTAGATCAAGGTCAAACTGGTCTCTCCATAGCGTTTGATCTTGCCACATTAATGGGACTTGACAGCGATGATCCGGTAGCTCTCGGTGAATTCGGTAAATGCGGCGTAGCGGTCTCATCGTTGAAGGACATGGAAATTCTTCTAAAAGATATCCCTCTGGATAAAGTTTCAACAAGTATGACCATCAATTCACCTGCCGCCATAATCTGGGCGATGTATATTGCTGCAGCTCAAAAACAAGGCGTAAGCCCGGATCGGATTCGGGGAACGATCCAAAATGATATCCTCAAAGAATATATCGCGCAGAAGGAGTATATCTTCCCGCCAAATCCTTCCATGCGGTTGGTTGTCGATACGATTGAATATGGCTCAAACACAGCACCTTTATGGAATACGATCAGCATCTCGGGTTACCACATCCGTGAGGCTGGATCAACAGCGGTGCAAGAACTTGCGTTCACATTAGCGGATGGAATGGAGTATGTTCGATGGGCATTGGCTCGAGGCCTCGATATTGATGAATTTGCTCCGCGCCTTTCCTTTTTCTTTAATGCCCATAATGATTTTTTTGAGGAAATCGCAAAATATCGCGCTGCACGCCGCATCTGGAGCCGTGAAATGCGAGAGATTTTTGGATCCAAAAACCCTCGTTCATGGTTGATGCGCTTCCATACACAGACTGCTGGGGTTTCCCTATCCGCCCAGCAGCCGGAGATTAACATCGTACGAGTAGCCATTCAAGCGCTGGCCGCAATACTTGGTGGTACACAATCGCTGCACACAAACAGCATGGATGAGGCGCTAGCACTACCTTCAGAGCAGGCAGCAACAATTGCACTGCGAACGCAGCAAATTATCGCTAATGAATCAGGAGTTATAAACACAGTTGACCCATTGGGCGGATCGTATTTCGTCGAATCTATGACGAATCGGATAGAAGCATCAGTATATGAGTACTTCCAGAAAATCAGTGATCTGGGAGGGGTAATTCCAGCAATCGAGAAAGGATTTTTCCAAAGTGAAATCGCAGATGCATCTTACCAGTATCAAAAGGAAATTGACAGCGGTGATCGAAAAATCGTCGCTGTAAATGCAAATAAAGATCAAAAACCAATTACCATTCCGATTTTGGAAATGGATCCTGATGGATTTTCCCGCCAGGTCAATCGCTTGGAAGAACTGCGCGCAAATCGCGATTCTGGTCATGTGGGAGATACATTAGACCGATTACGGATTGCCTGCCAAGGAACAGAAAATACAATGCCCTATATTCTGGATGCCGTTCATGGATACGCTACATTAGGGGAAATAATATCTGTGATGAAAGATGTATTCGGGACATATCAAGAACCAACCTGGGTTTAGTGCGTTTTGTGGAATTAACCAATTTTGCTGACAAAATCAGAGCAGAATTTTTGAGGAAATCTCTCGAGGATTTTATTATTCTTAATCTTTGAACTAACAACTATAATTAAGGTATGCTTTTTTTCACCACACATCAAGAGATTTAGGAATTATCATTATTATTTTTTGGAGGACTATCAATGGCAAATGTAAGTAGTAAAAAGGGAGTAATCGGAATCCTAACTGGTGGAGGTGATGTGCCCGGTCTGAATCCCGCGATTCGAGCTGTGACAATACGCGCATTAAGAGAAGGGTATCAGGTGATTGGTTTGCGAAGAGGCTGGGCTGGTTTAGTTGATTTAATCCGTGATCCGAAAGCTGATAACAGCAGTTGCTACCAGATCTTAACCGAAGAGGTAGTAAATAAAGCTGGACGAACAGGTGGGACATTTTTGCATTCATCGCGAACCAATCCAAAGTCCGTAAAGAAGAACAGTATTCCCGAACACTTAAAGGATAAATATTCAGATGAGGTAAACGATCTAATTCCTGAAGTATTGGAAAATTTAGCTTATCTGGGAATCGATTACTTAATTCCAATCGGTGGTGATGACACACTGAGTGTAGGCGTTAGACTTTACCAGGAGGGTTTTAAAGTCGTTGCAATCCCAAAGACAATGGACAATGATGTGCCTGGTACGGACTATTGCATTGGTTTCAGCACATGTATCACACGGACGATCCAGCTTTCGAACAACCTCCGCACTTCAGCCGGCTCTCATGAAAGGTTCCTTGTTTTGGAAGTGTTTGGAAGATATGCAGGATTCACAGCTATGCTGCCGACGATGGCTGGTGCAGCTAACCGTTGTGTGATTCCGGAATACAAGTTCGATATGGAACACTTAACAGAATTGTTAACTTATGACCGTAATAATAATCCCAGTAAGTATTCTGTCTTGCTTGCCTCTGAAGGTGCGATGTTTAAAGGCGGCGAAATGGTTTTCGAAAAAACCACAACGGATGCATTTGGCCATGCAAAATTAGGGGGAATTGGTGACTTGATTTCCGAAGAACTGAAAAAGCATTCACCGAAATTCAATAATGGGCGAACAATTAATACAATCACCCAAAAATTAAGCTACCTAACCCGCGGCGGAGACCCGGATGCGATCGATTCTATCGTACCCATGGCGTATGGCAATCTGGCTTTGGATTTGATTATGAAGGATATTCATGGAAGATTGGTTTGTTTGCGTAATGGTCGTTATGATAATGTTCCGGTCGACGTTGTAACCAGTTCCAAAAAGAATGTCAACATAGACAAATACTACAACCACGATCGGCTGCGCCCGCATTATCACACTTTCGCCATGAAACCATTGTTTATTATGACGAGCGATAATTAATAGTCCTGAGGTTTTTCATTTATTAAGTTGGATTAAATCATTAAGGTGAGTTTGTGCGTATCGGTGTTCTAACTGGCGGAGGGGATGTGCCTGGGGTGAATCCCTGTATTCGCACGTTAGCATACCGAGCCATTGATGAGGGTTTTGAAGTCCTCGGGATTCGACGAGGTTGGGAAGGGTTACTATTTACAAACCCGGATGACCCTATTTCAATCAAAGAAAATTCACTTGTTCTGGATAAAATTAATACCAGAGCAATTGACAGAACGGGCGGCACAATCCTTCATACCAGCAGAATTAATCCCGAAAATGTCTCGGTTGAAAATATTCCTGAATTTCTGATATCGAATTTCTCAAATGTAATCCAGAATGAGTCAACTGATCTAACCCAGCATATATTAAAGGTTTTAGAAAGGCTCCGTCTGGATGTACTCGTAGTTATTGGTGGGGATGATACGCTGGTGTATGCAGACCGGCTTCATAATGAGAATATACCTATAATAGCAATTCCAAAAACGATGGATAATGATGTCTATGGTACGGATTACACAATCGGATTTTCGACCGCAATTACCCGTAGTGTCGAGTTGATACACCAATTGAGGACTTCCTCTGGATCTCACGAGAGAATTTCAGTGATTGAACAATTTGGAAGGAAAATTGGTGAAGTATGTTTGGTAACCGCTTATCTTGCCTCCGCTGACCGATGTATCATCCCTGAAATCCCCTTCGAGCCAGGGAGATTGCTCAGCCTGTTGCTGGATGACCGGAGGAAAAACCCAAGTAAATATGCCATGGTATTAATGTCCGAAGGGGCACAATATTTTGAACCAAGCATTTCAGAAACACCAGGTTTTAATGAAGATCAAGGATTACCGGTAGGAAGATTAACCGCTGAATTCATAAAAACAGAAGGGAAAGTCAGTACTTTATACCAACATCTGGCTTATCTAATGCGCAGTGGAGTGTCTGATTCGCTGGACCTAATGGTTGCATCCAATTTTGCTAATCTTGCAGTTGAATTGATTCAGTCAAAAAATCTTGGAAGAATGGTTTCACTCAAAGATGGTCACTATACACATGTGCCAGTGACAATAATAGCGGAAAATCGAAAAAAGTTGGATGTAGCAAATTTCTATAATCCTGAAGAATATTGTCCAAATATTAAATCCATAATGGACATGCCGCTGTTCTTATACTAGCTCATCCATAAGATTTTTTAAGTTCAACTAATTTTGGAAAATCCAGAGTATTCCCGAAGCGGTCTAAAAATAATTGCTTTTAGAAAGTCGGAACCTCTTGCAAGTCAACTATTGTTCCCCCACGTTGAAGTGCACAATAATATCCATGCTATTGTTGGAACATGATTGGCTCGATCCGGTAGTTTTCCAATCCAACCATCACTGAAAGACGATCGAGCAATTCATTGCATACACTGACCGTACAATTGGGGAACTCCAGCAAGTACCCGCGGCCTCGTTCAAATACATGGAAAGCGAAGCGGTCATTTCCCGGATATGATGACATTATTCCATGCAGCATTCTCAATTTCAATTCATCGCGAGTCTTATCCCCCGAGGATCGAAATACAATGGTAATCATTCGTGTTTTATGGCTTTTTTCTTCTGACGATTTGGGAGAAACAATAAATGGAGGCAATTCGACTTTATCCGGCGTGGAAAAGAAGCCTTCAGAATTCTTTTCGTCAATAATTTCAGGGATAAATGTATTTGGGGGAGTGTTATCTTCATCCATGGACTGTACTGTATCAATTGGCTTATTTTGCTGGAAAACATCACGGACACCTGCGTGATTTCCAGGGTCACTTATGGTAAGTCCGGAAAGATTTCTATCCTCTGATGCAAGATTTATTTCCTCGGAAACTTCAAGATGCTCCGATTGATTTGTTATTTCAGTTTCTTTATATGCTCCAGACCTGGAAACAGATTCAACTTGATCAACGTGTGATGTTCTCTCCCCTTGAGCTTCATCGGTACCATCTGGCGTATTTGGGATGCTATTATTTTCTATTTTAACGGTTTCTTGTCCAATCGGTTTTGAATTAGAATTGTTTGCTTTATTTATCCTGATCTCAAAATTTTGCTCAGCTATTGAAACCCCGTAATCATCTGTCGAACCCGCCATAACATCTTTATAGTTGAATGCTGTGGTCTTTGACTCATAATCATCAAAGCTGTCTTTTATGGAGGAAACTAATATCTTTGCTTCAATATTTGACTCCTCAGTCCTTCCTTCGACCAGGATGATTTTATCGATCTCAAGAATATTGCTTACTTTTCTCCAAATCCTTGGAAAAACAACTAGTTCGATACTGCCTTGAAGGTCTTCAATCGTTACAAAACCCATTTCGAGACCTTTGCGGGTCTGATGACGCCTGATATTGACGATCATCCCAGCCACTCGCACGCGTTCATTCGGGTGTGCTTCAATTATTTGGGCTGAAAAATGGGTGACAAATTCAGTCAACCGATCAATTACAGGATTCAAGGGGTGGTCCGAAACATAAAGACCGATTAATTCACGTTCCCAATTCAATATTTCTCTTCGGCTTACATCCACTGGTATATTTGGGAGATCAATCGTTTCATCAACGCCAGTGTGGGTTCCAAAAAGGCTCATTTGACCAGCCTCCAAGGCTTTGAAATGAATAGAACTATAAGCAATAACCCTATCCATTGCCGCAAGCAGTGCTATCCGGCGTCCAAAATGATGCAGCGCGCCTACCTTTATCAAACATTCCAGTACTCTTTTGCCTACGTTTCGAAGATCAACCCGCTCAGCAAAATCTTTCAAGTCTTTAAAAGGCCCAGGCTTTCGAGCTTCTAAAACGGTTTCAATTGAACCTTGTCCGACATTTTTTACTGCGCCCAAACCAAACCGGATTACCGATTTACCATCAGCCCGGTCTTCGATTCCAAAATCCCAACCACTGACATTAATATCGGGAGGTTCGACTGGAATATTCATTCTCCTGCAATCTGCCACATAAAGTGCGACCTTTGCCGTATCGTTTTTATAGACAGACAACAGCGCAGTCATGTATTCAACTGGATAATGAGTTTTTAAATATGCTGTTTGGACTGCAATAACTCCATAGTCTACTGCATGGCTTTTATTGAATCCGTACCTGGCAAATTCTTTCCATTCTTCAAAGATAGCATTTGCTGTTTGGTGATCGATATTATTTTCGACGGCACCATCGATAAACTTCTGTCGGTGTTTTTCGAGTTTCCCTTTGACTTTCTTGGCAATTGCCTTGCGTAAATCATCCGCTTCAGGTGCTGAATAACCAGCCAATTCCATCGCTGCGAACATCAACTGCTCTTGATATACAGGATAACCATATGTCTCTTCAAAAATCGGTTCCAGGCTGGGATGGCGATATTCGACTCCCTCTTCACCATGCATTCTTTTAATATACCCTGGAATAAAATCCATAGGTCCAGGTCGGAACAAAGCCACCATGGCGATTACATTCGCCAATTCCTTGGGTTTCATTTCCATCAACCAACGCCGCATACCCGAACCTTCTACCTGGAAGACCCCAGCCGTTTCTCCTCGACCCAACAGTTCATAGGTTTCAGGATCATCTGTGGGGATGTTTGCGAGATTAAATTCGATTTTATGTCGTTTTTTAATAAAATCACAGGCACGCGCCATAATTGTTAAGGTCGCCAGACCTAAGAAATCCACTTTGAGAAGACCCAGTGAGTCCACAATGTTCATATCAAACTGAGTCACAGTCTTTATCGGACTCTCAGAGACTGTATTTCCAGTTGGCCGGTGCAATGGTACGTATTCTACAATCGGTTTATCCGTGATGATCACACCGGCTGCATGAGTACCTGCGCTTCTTACAACTCCCTCCATTTTCTTTGCTGTATCAATAAGATTACGCATATATGGTGCCGATTCATAAACCTGCTTGAAATCACGCACGCCTTCCAATGCTCCTTCTATTGTGATTGGTTTTCCGGGTATATTGGGAATCAACTTGGCAACTTTGTCTACCTCACCGAGCGGGATATCCTGTACTCGAGCGACATCTCGCACAGCAGCTCTAGCGCCCAGCGTCCCAAAGGTAATAATTTGGGCGACTTTATCATTTCCATATTTTCTAGCGGTATATTCCATCATCTCTGCCCTGCGATCGTCTCGAAAATCGAGATCGATATCAGGCATAGAAATTCTTCCAGGGTTAAGAAAGCGTTCAAAAATAAGACCGTGTTCCAAAGGGTCCACCAGGGTGATTTCAAGCGTGTAAGCTACAATAGAGCCGGCTGCAGACCCTCTGGCGTTGTACCAGATCCCCTGACTTTGAGCATACCGGCATAAATCCCATACGATTAGAAAATAGGTGTCGAAACCCATTCTATGGATGACATCTAACTCGTGATTTAATCTTTCCCGTACAATAGCTTCCTCAGCTCTATCTCCATAACATCGCTTTAAACCGTCTTCACACATACTGCGCAAATAACTATGAGCATCATATCCTGCCGGAACATCGAAATTCGGGAGGTGGTATCCTTTGAAACCTAAATCAACATTACATCTTTCTGCGATGAGCAGAGAATTGGTAACCGCTTCCGGGACTTCCGCAAATATACGCATCATTTCATCCGCACTGCGTAGGTAGAAGGATGAACCTGACATTCGCATGCGATCCGGATCCTTCAAAAGGCAACCTGTTTGGATCGCTAAAAGCAGATCTTGCAGCGAGGCATCTTCCCGATTTATGTAATGGACATCATTGGTCGCTAAATAATTCGCCTGGTACCGACCACCCAGTTCCAATAGAGTTTTATTGATTTGGTTGAGTTCTTCAATATCGTGTTCTTGAAGTTCAAGATAAAAATTTTCTTTACCAAAAACCTCAAAATACCAATCTAACCTGGATTGTGCTTTGCTGATTTTTCCTTTATTGATCAAGCGCGGTATCTCTGCTGACATGCAGCCAGAAGTACAGATCAATCCTTCAGAATGCTGGACGAGAAATTCGTGATCGATTCGGGGATAATAATAGAACCCTTCTAATTGGGCAGCGCTGGCTATCTTTAAAAGATTTTGATAACCAACCTGGTTTTCGGCTAGCAGCAATAAATGGCTTGATTTTTTATCAAGTTGTGGATCTTTGGAATTCATCCCCCTTGCAGCCAGATATGCTTCGATACCAATAATTGGTTTAATGTCTTTTTTAACTGCAGCGTTGTAAAATTCAACCACCCCATACATTGTTCCATGATCGGTAATAGCGACAGCCGGCATTTCCATTTCTTTCGCCCGTGTAACCAGCTTTTCAATATTGCTGAAGCCATCAAGCAATGAATATTCAGAGTGAACGTGAAGATGGACGAAAGACATTTTCGGTATTCGCTATATTAAGTTTATTGACTATGCTGCTTTGATGAAATTCGATGATGGTGATTTGAAAACTGCAATATTCATACCATTCAGCGTTTGTTGGTTTAAAAGCACCATTTACTAAACGCTTGTTGAATTATAGCACTCTGACTTATCTGTACTTAATAATTTAAGATTAAAGAATATCAGTCTTAAGGGATTCACAAACTCTTTCTAATTTTCCGCCCATATTCTGAAATTTTTATTTATATTAATCTAACATCGCTATGCTATAATCGCCCGCACGAGGAAATAATAATGCTTAAAAAATTTGTTCACATAATTGGGGGAGATCCTAACAAACGTGAAATCGAAAATTTTTCCAGTATCGTCGATCAAATTAATGATCTCGAAAATAGTTATGAGAAATTTGATGATCAAGCTTTATTTAATAAAACGGATGAATTCCAGAGACGCTTGGCTGAAGGCGATCAGTTGGAAGATATCCTGGTTGAAGCTTTTGCAGCCGTACGTGAAGCCAGTAAAAGGACAATCGGCCTGCGCCATTACGATATCCAACTGATCGGCGGTATTGCTCTTCACCAGGGCAAAATCGTTGAAATGAAAACTGGGGAAGGAAAAACACTTGTAGCAACCCTACCCCTCTATCTCAACGCACTTACAGGACGAGGGGTTCACCTGGTTACAGTAAATGACTATCTTGCGCGTCGAGATGCCAGGTGGATGGGTCCCGTATTTAAGATGCTGGGGATGAGCGTCGGCGTCCTCCAGATGGCTGCTCGAACAGAGAGCGGTCGTAAAGCATTCCTGGTTGATTTGGACCGTGAATCTACACATGAAGACCAGCATCAATTACAAATGGTCCCAAGAAGGCTTGCTTATGAAGCAGATATCACTTATGGGACAAACAGTGAATTCGGGTTCGATTATCTGCGGGATAACATGACTTCCAGACTTGAGGATCGCGTTCAACGTGATTTTTATTTTGCGATTATCGATGAGGTCGACAACGTGTTGATTGACGAGGCTAGAACCCCATTGATCATATCAGGACCTGCTCAAGATGAAGCTGAATGGTATCTTAGGACCTCCCAGGTTGTAAATAAATTGAATCCGGAGGATTATGATGTAAATGAGAAAGACCGTTCAGTATTCCTCACAGAAATTGGAGAAACACACGTCGAAGACCTGTTAGGAGTGACGTTACGCGATCCTGACCGGCCTGAAGATATCACGCCCGAACAAGCCAGGCTATTGGGTTATCTTGAACAATCTCTGCGAGCCCAATTCTTATACAAACGCAATAAAGAATACCTGGTACAGGGTGGAAAAGTAATCATTGTTGACGAGTTCACTGGTCGTTTGATGCCAGGTCGCCGCTGGTCAGATGGTTTACACCAGGCAGTTGAAGCAAAAGAAGGCGTGAAAGTACAATCCGAATCCGTCACTTATGCCACAATAACAATACAAAATTATTTCCGTATGTATGAAAAGCTGGCTGGTATGACCGGAACTGCTGTCACGGAAGCCGAGGAGTTCAGCGAGATTTATTCGCTGGATGTTTTAGCTATACCAACTAACCTCGAGTACCAGGCATCCAGACCGGAAAGCAATCTACTTGAATTGGAAGACCGTGATGAGGACGGTTATAAGTTCTACTATTACTCCCCCAGTGACGATCCCGATCTAAAACCAATCTTCTGGAAACGGAAAGATTATCCTGATGTTGTTTACCGAACGGAAGAAGCAAAATTACGGGCAATCGTTACTGAGATTATCCGTTACCATGCCTTGGGACGCCCAATTCTGCTTGGTACCACATCCGTTGAACTTTCCGAAAGGATTTCAAACCGATTAAAAGCAGATTCAGTGCGCAGATTAGTACAGGTAATTCTCCTGCGTGAAAATTGGATGCGGAAGAATCTGAGAGAACAGGATGGCCGGCAAATCCCAGAATTAGAATTCTTGAATGAAAAATTGGGAGACCTGGACACAACCCAAATGCGCAAAATGGCGCGCGAATTGGATATGTCATTCAATCCGGAAGATCCAGATAACATTATTTTCTTATCGGAAGTACTGAATATTCCCGAGGGAAAAAATCAGCGACTGTTTAATGATATTAAAGGCGGCGTTCCCCACCAGGTATTGAACGCCAGGAAACATACTGAGGAAAGTCAAATAATTGCAGGAGCGGGTGCATTTGGAGGCGTCACAATTGCCACCAATATGGCAGGCCGCGGCGTTGATATAAAACTTGGGGGTGAGATAGCTGAAGAAATACTATCCTCTGTCAATCGTGTTTTAAAACGTGCTGGTTTTGAAGATGCGTTTGAAATGACCATGAAAGATAGGCAGGCTGCGCTTAATGATCTAGATCATTCTCAATTCGGAATTTACGAAACGGAAATAAAATATTTCTTGAAACATATCGATGAAATGGAGCAGGTTCGCCAATTAGGCGGGCTGCACGTAATCGGTTCAGAGAGACATGAAGCCAGGCGGATTGACAACCAACTTCGTGGACGCGCTGCTCGTCAAGGTGATCCGGGATCATCCAGGTTCTACTTATCTATGGAAGATGAATTGATGCGATTGTTTGGCGGACAGCAAGCGGACGGTTTAATGCAGCGCATGAAAATCGACGATGCGATACCTCTTGAAGTTGGATTAGTCAGCCGCCTTGTAGAACAATCACAAAATCGAGTCGAAGGCGCCAATTTCGATATCCGCAAACACCTTCTAGAGTATGACGATGTACTCAACTCTCAGAGAGCGAAGATTTACGCACTGCGTAACCGCATTTTCACGAAAGACGATCTGATGGAGGATGTTACAGAAATGCTGAGTGTGGAAGTTAACCGCCGGGTCCCGGAAGCTTTTGAAAACGATTCCAGACCGTGGCAACTGCTTTCCTGGTTAGACCAGATTCAACCAGCAATTACTGTAAATAGTCTGATGTTCCCGCCTTTTTCTTTAAAACTATTGATTAATCACACAGTAAATAAATTGGACGCTGATGCGGGTCCGGATGAAGCGCGTCAAATGATCCTTTCAGTGGTCGAAAATTCAATAAACGCGGAAAAAGAACACATAATCGAAACAGTAGATCAATTACTGTTCCAAACCCAGGAACGCATTGGAAATCAATTAGCTGAAAAGATCGAGATGCTTGAGACTTTCCTGGAAGGTTTATCCAATATAGATGAATCTGAAATTCCAAGCCCTGCGGTCATTACGTCGGAACTGACCAGCTTGCTTCAAACCCAAATTTCACTGTCTAAAGAGCAGCAGCGCCTTCTGCTTGAAGAACCTGTACTTCTTGAAGAAGAAATCCAAGAAAAATTGGAATCCACTGTGACGAAACAGGGGATCATTCGATTGATTGGGGCTATCGAAAGGAGAATTGAGGAAGGGCTGGACATTAATGTAGACCAATTACCAATGGATGATTGGAGTAGTATTTCGGATATATTTTTTAATGAAATCGAGAGAGTGTATAACAACCGTATTGAGCGTTACATTGGTGATGGCGGCCAGGTGACAAAAGACTTGGATAAAGCCCTATCCAGTTACAAGGATACATACAATCAGCAAGTTTATCTCCAGATACTCCTGTCACTTCAACAAGGCGCACGTGCGTCATTCGACCGTAAGACTCACAAACGGATATGGCACCGTACTACCCGCTATACGTATTTCTATTACGTCTCCAGCTTTTTAGAAAATCGCGAGCAAACAGAGATAATCGAAGATGTGCTGAACCATCTTCAAAATGCTCGTGTTTTTATGCGGAAAATATGGGGACAATCGGAATACAGCAGGCTCGAATCATCCCCTATTGGCGCGTTGCCTGCACATGCAAAGTCTACTCTAGAAGATGCGCTTGTAAATCGTCCATCTGCAATAAATGAAAGCCAACTGGTTAGAGAGTTACCTCAAGATCAAAGAGAAACGCTGGTAGATGAATTAGGGAAGCATGCCTTAAATGAAATCTACCGCCAACTGCTGCTGAGCATTATCTCTGAACTATGGGTAGAATATCTCACTCAAATGGAAGCCCTTCGTGTGACCATAGGTTTAGAAGCTTATGCGCAACGAGATCCACTTGTACAATACAAGAATAAGGCTTATGGATTGTTCGACGAACTTTTGAATAATATGCGTTTGAGTGTAGTTTCTCGTATGTTCACATATCGGCCGAAGGATTTCAACCGCGCAAAATCAGCTCAAGTTCGTAGTGATGTTCTAGAAGGAGATGGATCGAAATTATCAGAACCAGAGCAGCAGGGCTCCAGCGCGAAAGAAGTCCATCAAGATCAAAGTCAGTATGAAGCCGCACCAACAGTTGAAAAACCAACAGACAAAAATAAATCGCGTTCCTCCAAACGGCGTCGACGGCGTAAGAAGAAATAAATTACACTAACATGTACATGTATCGGAGAAACATCAGGCTTGCTGTGAACAAAAAGCGAGCTTGATCCTTTACTTACTTGGCAAAGGTTGGCATTCAGGGCAGAAATGAGTCCCGCGCTGCCCGACGACAATGCGTTCTATATCTACTCCGCAAACCTGACAGGGTTCACCCCGTCTTTGATACACCCGAAAATAATTTTGATAATCACCACCCCTGTACACCCAATCTATGCTCGCGCCATTATTCTTAATACCTTCCAGGAGAATACTGCGTATACATTCCCACAAGCGATCGCTCTGTTTGCGAGTAATTTGATCCGACTTCAATAATGGGTGAATTTTGGCGCAATGCAGAGCTTCATCAGTATAAATATTCCCCATACCGGCCAGGAAATTTTGATCCAGGAGCAGCGGTTTTATTTGCCGATGATGATTGTTCAATCTCTGGAAAAAGCTTCCTCGCGTAAATTCATCGGACAACGGTTCAGGCCCTAAAGCTCCAATCACGCGGCTGGTTTCAGTCAATAACCAGACTCGACCGAACTTTCGTGGATCAACAAATGCCAACTTAATACCTTCATCAAGGATCAGCACCACCCGGTGGTGTTTCCCTAATGGTTCATCCAATGATTCAATTAGTATATCTCCACTCATACGTAGATGAATAAGCAAGTTATAATCTGCTAAAACCAATATGAGGAATTTTCCCCTACGATCCACATCTTTAATCGTCTGGTTTATAACCTTATCTATGAAAATGGAGGCGGCGGGTTCCACGACGGTCCGGTCCCACAAAACTTCCGCACCAATGATTTTCATGTTAATCAAAGATGGGCTGTTAAGCCCACCATTTCTCAAAAGACGACGGATCGTTTCAACCTCAGGTAGTTCCGGCATGATTACTCGTGGAACATTTCACCCACACTGCGCCCCTCATGAGCACGCAAAATAACCTCCCCAAGCAGCGGCGCGATAGATAAAACCTTTAATTTATCCTTTAATGTATCGCGATGATTGTATGGAATCGGGATCGTATCTGTGGTAATGATTTCTTTTACAGGAAGAACTTCCAGGCGCTTAATGGCTGGTTGAGATAAAACTGGATGGACAAATACGATATACACATCTCTGGCATTTTTTTCCTTAACAAGCTTCACAGCTCCCGCCATTGATCCAGCTGTATCGACTTCATCGTCCACAATTATCACATCTCTGTTTTCAACGGACCCAATCAAGGTCAACGCTTCAGCAGGATCAGCATTATTTTTTCTTCGTTTTTCAACGAACGCAATAGGCGCTCCCATTTTTGCCGCAAAGTTTCGACCCTTTTTAGCAAAACCTAGGTCAGCTGCTACAACGACTGGATCTACCATTTTTGGTATTTGTGTTAGTACGTAATCAGTAATCAAGTGAAATGCTGTTAACACATCTCCTGGGATTGAGAAGAAACCCTGAATCTGACCTGCGTGCAAATCCAGGGTGATATACCGGTCAGCTCCCGCGACTTCAATCATATCCGTAATCAACCTGGCGGTGATGGGTACCCGCGGCATATCTTTTTTGTCAGAACGGGCATATGCAAGATAAGGGGTAACTGCCGTTATGCGTCCTGCTGAATCCAATCGCAGGGTTTGCAGCAAGATCAGCAACTCCATCAAGTTGCGATGTATCGGCGGAGCGCTGGTTTGGATAACAAATACATCCTGTCCTCGCACACTCTCTTTCAACTTAACAAAGATATTTTCATTTGAAAATTGAACTAAATCACGACCGCTTAAAGTCAGATTTAGATACTGCGCAATTTTGTTCGCTAACTCCGGTGAAGCTCTGCCGGAAAACAGTTTGATATCTCCGTACATGCCGCAATCACGAGAACTACGACGACTGACCATAGGATGTCTTTCCTTTCAAATCATTCCAGGTTCCGTTTTCAAATTATATTACAACAACGAATAGCATGATGGTGTACACTTACTTTTAAATATAATTTCCAGGTATAGCGAATACCGGGATTTTTTATCATCTCGTACTTGATCCACAAGCCAGGAAACCCTCGAGATGAATATAGCTGTCAGTTGAAAAACCAACATTCAGTTAATCAGGAATTCTACCGCCTGAAAAGGTGAGATTTTACGATCAAACACATCATTTAATACATTGACATAAAGCTCTTTTGAAACTGTTTCTCGCCACCTGCTAATAAGTGTCTCGTTTAAGAGTATATTTACTTCTGATTCTAACCGATCATGTTCTCGATCCTGCCATAACCCTGATTCCAGAAGATATTCACGATGCCTCAAAATAGTCTCCATCAATTCTGGTACACCCTCGCCATCAGTTGCGATCGTCCTCCGAATAGGGGGTATCCATTCGTAATGTTCATCCAACCAAATTGGAGAATTAGAAACTTCATCACCGGTTTGATGGATGCCCCAGTTTTTTTGATCGTCGAATTTTCTGTGATGTAATTTCGTATCTCCGGCAGCCGGATACCCTAATTGGAGCATTCCCCGTAAAGCGCTTTCGGTAGCTTCAACCCCGGCGAGATCTGCTTTATTTACTACTAAGATATCCGCAATTTCTAATATTCCAGCTTTTATCGCCTGGATATCGTCGCCCAATCCCGGGGATTCAACAACCACGGTTGTGTGAGCCAGTTTTGCAATATCCACTTCAGCCTGACCAGTTCCTACAGTCTCAATTAGAATGATGTTATAACCAGCTGCATCCAGCACTTGCGCTGCGCTGGCAGTAGCTCGCGCTAACCCACCCAAAGAACCCCGTGAAGCCATTGAGCGGATAAAAATTCCTGGATCACCAGCTAAATCCCGCATACGAATGCGGTCACCTAATATTGATCCCCCAGTAAAAGGACTGGATGGATCAACCGCGATAATTGCTACTCTGGGCGTTATGTTGGAAAAATATTTTCGATTTTTCTGTTTATTACGCCTCAATATTTGGGCAATCTGGTTCACCAGTGATGATTTGCCGGTTCCTGGAGCTCCTGTTATTCCAATTAAATATGCCTGACCAGATGAAGGGTAGAGCTCGCTTAAAACCTCCCTGCCTGCTTGTGTATTATTCTCCACCCAGGTGAGCACGCGTGCTGTCGCTAATCGGTTTCCCTCCAATACGGATTGTATGATTGACATAGAATTTACTGCGCACTTGTTTCGTTTAAAGCTTTTACTAAATCATCCACAATGTCAGTGGTGCGTGTCCCGGGACCATAAATTCCACTGATCCCCATCGCTTTCAGCTGAGGAATATCTTCATCAGGGATAATCCCCCCTAAAAACACCTTAACGCTTTCTTGTTCGTTCTCTTTCAATAATTGTAAAATTTTTGGTACAAGCGTCATATGGGCGCCGGACAGGATTGAAATTCCGACCGCATCCACATCTTCCTGTAATGCGCCTTCAGCGATCATCTCGGGTGTCTGGCGAAGTCCGGTATAAATGACTTCCATTCCTGCGTCCCTTAACGCGCGTGCAACAACTTTCGCACCCCGGTCATGACCATCTAAACCCGGTTTTGCGATCAGAACCCGTATTTTTTTTTCATTCATAAGGTTATAAAGAAGAATAATATTTTAGTCTAATACGCGTGACAATACCCTCATATTGATTATACCGCGTTACTTTTTTCCGATAAATATTATTTGAATCACAATCCAAAAATTTCTAATTATTTTCTATATTTTTTCACCAGGCAGCCATATTGTATAATATAACTAGACTATTATTGTCATAAATATTTTTCTAATTTGAGGGTCGATTTTCACCCCAGCCAACCGGATTTACTCTGCTGCCAAAAGCACTAGGAAATAAATCCATTCTTCAAAATTATCCATTTCAATAATCAAAAATTCTTCTTCACAATGGAATGATATGCATCAAATACGAAAATAATTCCTTGCGTATGATACTTGCAACAACCGCAATATCTTCTTTATTGAAGCATCCCAATTGGAACATTTTCACATAAAAAATCGTCCGATAAATATGGCATATAATCCAACACATTCCCCTTCATCAGATCAATCTAGTGGGATATCAAAAAACTCGAATGAATTTTGGAACCATCCCGATGGTCGACGTCAAATTCGGCGCAGGAAATTAAATTTTCGTCCCCTTCTGATCATATTTTTCACTGTTATTGTTGGTTCTTTTGCAGTCATCGTTTTGTTTGGGGGGATTTCTTATGGCCTTTATAAGTACTATTACACCTCTGATCTTATCGCTCCAGGGATAAACGTTCTGGGAACGGATATTGGCGCAAAGAATTTCACAGAAGCGGCGATCATCCTGCACAAAACCTGGAATCTTGATCGGGCTGTTGCAGCCAATGATGGTGTAAACACACTCAGAATTTTGCCGGGCGAAATCGGTATCCAGGTCGACCCGATTGTTACTATAAAGAATGCTCAAAAAATCGGGCGGACTGGACAATTCCTAACCGATGCCGAGCAAATCATTTCCAGTTACCGGAACGGAATGATCATTGCCCCAGTGGTAATCTTTGATTTTGAAACTGCAAAAGCAGGTCTGGAAAATTTAACGCCAAGGATGAGTCGACCAGCAAAAAATGCAATGTTAAAATTGGATGAGGGTGAATTAATTGAAGTACCAGGTGAAATCGGTTACACCATCAACATCGAAGAGACCATCGATCTGTTAAATGTAGATCCGTACGCGATTATGATCTACGGTTCAGCGAATATCGTATTAAAACCCGTGCTTCCGCAAATTAATAATGTATCTGATGCAGCCGAAAAGGCGAATAAGTTATTGGATTCTACGGCTTCGATTCATGCATACGACCCGATCACAAATGACCAGGTATCATGGCAGGTCAGACGCGAAGACATCAGCCAATGGTTATCAATAGATTCGGATGAGAATGGACCGATTCTTAGGTTGGATGAGAACCTGGCAGCTGAATACTTCACAAAGATAAATGATCAAATTGGACCTGAACGCAAAATCGATGGTGAGATGTACAGTTCACAGCTGGTTGAAGCAGTACAAAACAACGGTTCAATATCCACTATAATCAACTACAACCGCACCTCATATTTAGTAAAAGAGGGCGACACTCTGTTAAAAATCGCTTGGAAATTAGGTTTTCCTTTTTGGAAAATTATGGAAGTTAACCCTGGTCTGGATCCGGATAACGTGATCGCTGGTACTGAACTGACTATTCCGGCAAAAGATGAACTGCTTCCATTACCAATCGTTACCAATAAGCGCATCATTATCAGCATCAGCAAACAACGTCTTTGGGCCTATGAAAATGGTGAACTTCTAGGAAAACACTTGATCAGTACCGGGATTGATAAATCTCCAACCCAACCCGGGATATTCCAAGTTCAATCTCATAACCGAAATGCGTACGCTTCGGTGTGGGACCTTCACATGCCGAATTTCATAGGTATTTACGAAGCATGGCCTGGTTTCATGAACGGTATCCATGGATTACCAACACTATCCAGTGGGGTGAGACTCTGGGAAAATGTCCTCGGGGAACCGGCATCTTTTGGGTGTATTATCCTGGATATGGACACATCGGAATGGCTTTTTAACTGGGCTGATGAAGGTGTAATTGTAGAAATCGAGCCCTGACATGAAATAGAGCCAGAGACCTTATACGAATATTGAAATACGCTCCAGAATCTAAAAAATCCATTTCCAGGAGTATTCGAAGCTAAACGCAACAGTACTGAATGGAATTACACCCATAACTCTGCGATCATCCAATTCGCTAAACATCTAAGCCTTCTTATATCGATTTGGCTTTATAATCATGCCTATTAATTCATTGGTTTGGAACAATAAACCGGTATTGGAGATTATGTATGGCTGAAAAAATTCTGGTGATGAAATTTGGCGGTACATCTGTAGGTTCGTCAGAGTCATTATTACATGTAAACCAAATTATCAGGAATGCCAAAGAAGAATGGCCGCACGTTATCGTTGTTGTCTCTGCCCTTTCCGGTGTAACCAACCTGCTCCTGGATTGCGCTGAAAATGCTGCCGCAGGAGGTACCGGAATCATCAAAACAACCGCACAGCAACTCCGCGATAGGCATAACCATATCATCACAGAACTTATTGATGATGAATCAGCGCAGCTGAATACTCGCGCAGAAATCGATTTACTCATCGAACAGTTTGTCAATTTATGCAACGCGATCCGGGTCCTTGGTGAATATACCCCGCGGGCAATGGATGCTATCGTATCCCTGGGTGAGCGTTTCAGCGTTCGCCTTATAACCGCGATACTATTGTCGAAAGGTTTGGCAGCGCAGTACATTGATGCCGATAAATTCCTGGTAACAGACGAAGAATTCCAGAACGCGCATCCTGACATAGATGCTACTAAGGAGAAGTCCAACCAGGAAATCATTCCAGTGCTGGAAGCCGGTAATATCCCGGTTATCACAGGGTTTATCGGCACGACAAAAAATGGTGTGACCACAACTCTGGGACGCGGCGGCAGTGACTATTCTGCAGCATTAATCGCTTCAGCGTTGGACGCTTCTGAGGTTTGGATCTGGACCGATGTTAACGGCGTAATGACTGCTGATCCAAGGTTAGTACCGCAAGCCAGGACAATCAATGTCCTCTCTTACCGGGAAGTGGCTGAATTGGCTTATTTCGGCGCCAAAGTCCTACATCCAAAAACCATCCGCCCGGTTATTGAGGCCGGAATCGGGTTACGAGTATGCAATACATTTAATCCCGATCAACCCGGGACTAGAATTATCTCCGATGTAGACAATAACTTCCATGGGGTCATTAAAGCTGTAACAATCATCGGACAACAGCAGCTCATTACAATCGAGGGGCGCGGCATGCTGGGTGTTCCTGGTGTCGCGGCGCGCACCTTTGGCGCTGTAGCGGCTACCGGCACCAGCGTAACGCTAATTTCCCAGGCTTCTTCGGAACAATCGATATGTTTCACCACACCCGTTCATTCGACTACTTCTGCAATAGAGTCCCTGAAAGCAGCTTTTTCGGAAGAATTGGAGCGTCGGGATATCGACCGGATTTGGGCAACAGATGAAGTATCCATCGTAACAGTCGTCGGAGCAGGAATGCGCAACACACCTGGTATCGCTGGCCGCGTGTTCAGCGCGTTAGGATCAAAAGGCGTCAATGTGATCGCTATAGCGCAGGGTTCTTCAGAAGTGTCAATCAGTCTTATCGTCGATTCGGATGATGCAAAACCAGCCCTGATGTCCTTGCACGAGTTGGTTAATTTTCAATAGTCATTTCTGATTCCCCACAGCTTTACCGTTCCATCCAGACCACCAGAGGCTAATATTTGCCCGTGAGGATCGAATTCAATGCTGGTCACGCCATTAGGATGAGCCGCAAAACTGGCAAGTAACTCCCTTCGAAATACGTCCCAAACCTGTACCGTTCCATCCCCACCGGCTGAGGCAATCAAATCTCCTGCTGGGTTAAACTGGACATCCCAGACAAGGGATTCATAACTGTTCGGTAATCCGTCATGACCTTTTAGGATTTCGGCTTCAGGCATCTTTTCAACGCCTGTTCGAAAGGCAGAACTCGTTGCCCACAACATGACCCGGTTCTCTAAATCGCCTGCCGCTATAAGGGAACCATCCGGTGATAAATCCAAACAAAACATTGGGTCTTCCGAGAGATATGTCCCGCTAATTCGTTCGGTTCCTATCTCTCTCAACCGGATAACATTTCCATTTTCCAATGCCAGCGTCTCATCATCGGGTATAAAAGCGACGGCAGGAATTGTGAGTCCTCCTCCAATTAAACCAACCAAATATTCTCCAGTGGCGATATCCCAGATTTTTGCCACCCGGTCATTTCCACCTGAAGCTATGCTGTGGTTTGCTGAATCGAAAGCAATTGAGTTAACCCCCTTCTTGTGTGCTGCGATTTGGATATCTGGCTCTTGAGAAGTCGAGGTCGTATTCAATATTCTGGATGTTTCCCAAATCCTGATGACACCATCCCGACTCCCAACAGCCAACTGCTTGCCGTCAGGACTGAATTTGATCGAATGAGAAAGTGAATCAATTTTCAACTCTTTTATCAGCGCCAGGTTTGAAGATTTATAAAGACGTACATACTCACCGCTAGAAACAGCCAGTATACTTCCATCTGGTGACCATGATACATCCATGACCAGATCCCAGGGTTTATGTTTTAGAATTTCAATCGTTTGAAGTTGCTCGGCATTATCCGGGGAAATGGTTTCATTATTTGACAATGGTCCTGTGAGCAGCATAAGCGCCATTAACAGCAGCCTCACGGTCTGATCCCCCACACATGAACGACCCCATCGTAAGATCCAGATACCAGTAAATAGCCGTCTGGCGAAAATGCCATGCTGGTCACTCCGTTTTCGTGACCAACTAATTCGCGAAGTTGTTCTCCGGTTTGCACATCCCATAGTCGGATATGTCCGTTTTCAAAACTATTTCCAGACGCCAGTAACCTACCATCCGGAGTATATGCAAGACTTTCAATCACACCATCAGAATCCATAGCTTGAATTAATTCACCGCTCTCCATCTCCCAAATCCTGATTCCACCGTCGTATTGACCCGCTGCGAGGTTCAGCTGTGTAGGAGAGAAGGTTATTTTATTCACCGCTCCGGTGAAAGATGTATAAATCGTATATAACCAGATGCTGTCTTCTAAGTCCCAAACACGGATAGCATACCTGTCTGGTGTCGAAGCTAAAAGTGACCCATCCACTGACACACCGATACCTAAAACGGTACCAGTCTCCAATAAACCCGTTTGTACCCACCCATCTGTATCCCAAAAATCAATAAAACTCTCATGGTAAACCGGGCTGGCATTCGCGACAAATAGTCGTTCACCTGAGGGTGAGAAAGTCATACTGCTCAAACCTTGCAGGCTTCCATACAATAATCCCAATGGCGTGTAATCGCTCCCGTACCATAGTTCCAGGGCGCTTCGATATCCGGTCACTTCAGAACCCTGCCGGCTCCCAGACACCAGCCACAATCCATCTGGGCTGAATTCAATGTCCACAATACCTGTCTTATCCGGATGCAGCGTCCTTATTAGCTTCCGTGTGTATGCGTTGAAAAGATAAATCTTCTCATTATCCGAAATCGCCAGTATCAATCCGTCCGGTGAAAAAGCTAAATCTGTCACTGCGGGCACCTTCCACTGGGCAAGTCCCGATACATATTGTGCATTCAACACTGAAATCGGTCTTGCCAGCTCAGGCAGCGGGGTCCCTTCTAACACAAAAAGAGCAGGTGTTGGCGTAAAAGTGGCTGTTGGCGTGAGAGTTGGGGTGGAAGTATTGGTGGGAAATGGAGTATTGGATGGCATGGGAGTATTCGTAAAGGTCACCGTAGCAGTCGCGGTCTCTGTGGGAGGTATGGAAGTGAATGTGCTGGTCGGCTCTGCATTAAAATTGCCACAGGCACACGTGAATAAAACAATCATCAATAAAACGATTGTTCGCCCGATCCAATTCCAGGGGAAAAGCTCTTTTTGTTCCATAGAAATCTTCAACATATACTAACGGATAAATATAATTGTAGCACCGCTTTACCATCAGGACAAAAATTTAGACTTCTTGCAAAGAAGTATGAGAATCCAATTAAACCATCCTTTCAAGTTGGTTAAAATCTTCTTATTTATCCCTTCTAAACCTGCTTCTAGCGCGATAAAAGCGATTCATGGGAGTATAATTGCCACGCACATTTGGGAATAAACAATGGATATTAATTTGAATTCAGAAATTGAAAAAACTGTACCAGACCAGAACCAGCCTGATGATGGGCTGGGGGAATCAAAACTCAAGCGCACTGGAAAAAAGCTGCAGTTAATTGGTGTGAATATGCTGGCAGTTGGATTGGTAGTGCTCCTGGCAGTACTTATCTACCAGAGCGCGTTTTCGAAAGAACCGATTATCCCCACCAGTTTGCCAGAACCCGATCCGACACCGGTAGTTCTCCAGGTTGGAGATACCACTGTGCAGAAAATCCAGCCTTCATTAAGCCTGGCATCCTACGCCGTGCCTGACAGTGGATATGCAGGCGGTCTTTCGCGTAAAGCAGATATTCAAACAATCATTCCCAGCCGGCCACGCGTTAATGTTATTACTTATACAGTGCAGAAAGGCGATACATTATTCAGCATCGCTGATGACTTCAGTGTTAAACCAGAGACTCTGCTGTGGGGAAATTATGAAGTTCTGGAAGACAATCCCCACCTGCTGTCACCCAACCAGGTATTGAATATCCTGCCAGTTAATGGCATTTTTTACAATTGGAAAGAAGGGGATACGCTTTCTTCTGTTGCTGGCCAATTTTTTGCGAATGTTGAAGATATCATAAATTTCACCGGAAACCGTTTCGACCTTGTAGCTATGCAGGAAGGGAATGCTGTAATTGAACCCGGTTCCTGGTTAGTGATACCGGGCGGCAGCCGGCCAATTAAAGACTGGGGACCGCCCGCAATATCACGGACAAATCCCGCCTCTGCTAAATACTATGGAGGCGGACACTGCGGCGATGTGTATGAAGGCGCTTATGGTACGGGCTCCTATTTGTGGCCGACCGTCGAACGCAGCATTGTCGGATATAACTATAATCCAGGAGTTCACCCTGCGATTGACATCGGAGGCGCGGAAGGAAACCCGATATTTGCTACAGACAGCGGCGTGGTCGTTTACGCTGGATGGAGCGAATATGGATATGGTAATATGATTGTGATCGACCACGGCAACGGCTGGCAGTCCGCCTACGCCCACCTTTCAGCGGTTGGGGTATCCTGCGGTATGAGCGTTTACCAGGGCGGCACGATCGGTAGTCTCGGCAATACGGGTAATTCCAGCGGCGCCCACCTGCACTTCGAACTTGTCTACGGTGGCGTAAAAGTAAATCCGATGGATTACTTACAGTAATCACAAGTCCAACTTAGCAATTGTCACCCCCTCACCGCCTTCGTTCCCCCGTCCGGCTTCGTAAGATTTAACATTCGGATTATGACTCAGCGCTTGACGGATAACTTGTCTGAGCTTTCCGGTACCTTTGCCGTGAATGATTCGAACGTAAGGTAAACCATACAGATAAGCTGAATCCAAATAACGCTCTAAAGACTCCAATGCTTCGTCTGCCCGCTTGCCCCTTAAATTGATCTCAACTCCCGGAGATTCCTGAAGGACTTCTTGTCCGGCTGAACGCGTAATTTTACCTGCAGACTGTCCCGTACTAATTTCAGAACTCCCGCTATCCTCTTCATCAACTAACTCCAGCTCGTGTAACTTCGTTCGTATACGCAGCACTCCGATTTGAATTTCTGCTTCCTCCTCATCTAACCCAGTCACGAAGCCGCGCGTATCCAGTTTACGGTGACTTACTGTATCTCCAACCTGGATTGGTCTTGAAATCGTAACTGTGGTTTTTGGACGAACGGGTTCGTACGGAAGTTCGTATTCTTCTTCCAATTCATCAACTTCACCCGCTGCTGCCTCAACCTTTTCAAGCGGTTCTTTAGAAGGAAGCATTGTCCTTCGTAATTTATCGATTTCTTCCTTTAAATCACCCACATGCTGGTCGACTTCTTCCTGGGCTTTGCTCAGTATTTGAAAACGCTCACTTTCAATACCTTCTAACCTTTCGATAAGTTCTCTGCGCAGGGCTTCAGATTCCTTCCTCAACCTTTCAGCCTCGGACCTTGCTTTTCGGGCCAGTTCTTTCTGGCGTTGTATCTCATCCAGCATTTCATCCGCCTGCATCTCCTTGGGATTTATCTCAGTTAGCGAATCCTGGATGATTTCCTCAAGCAGTCCCAGGCGTTTTGCAATAGCAATCGCATTCGAGCGGCCTGGCAAACCGATCGTCAAACGATAGGTCGGCCGCAAACTTTCAATGTCAAACTCCATGCTTGCATTTTCAACGCCTGATGTTGCATGGGCGAATGATTTCAATTCGGGGTGGTGAGTCGAGACCAGCGTCGTGATCCCGTGCCCCAGGAAATACCGCAGCAGCGACCGCGCTAATGCAGCCCCCTCCTGAGGATCTGTACCAGCCCCTAGTTCATCTAATATCACCAGGGAACTTTCATCAGCACCTGCGATGATATTGACGATGTTATTTATATGCCCTGAAAACGTCGACAAAGATTGCTCGATCGACTGTTCATCTCCAATATCGGCGAAGATATTATCGAACAGGCTGATCTCAGATCCTGGTTGGGCAGGGATAAATAAGCCGGATTGAGCCATCAATGCCAGCAGACCCGCAGTCTTTAAAGTGACCGTTTTACCGCCGGTATTGGGACCGGTGATCACCAGGGCAAAGGTATTTTCGGAAAATTCAATATCGATGGGCACCACAGACCCGGGATCCAGTAACGGGTGGCGCGCCTGCAGTAAACGGATAATCGCTTTTGATTTCCGGGTGGTTTTTGCATTCAATGGATGAATTACCGGCTCTACACCGCCAATCTCAATCCCATACTTTGCGCGCGCCAGACACAGATCCAATTCCGCAATGATCCTTAAGGTATCACCTAACTCATCGGAAAAACGCCCGATCATTTGAGAAAGATCAGCCAGTATCCTGCGTTCCTCATCTCGTTCCCCGAGCTGCAATTCACGGTACTGGTTATTCAAATCCACAACCGTCAGCGGTTCAATAAACAATGTTGCCCCGGAGGAGGACTGGTCATGCACAACTGCTTTGATCCTGCCTTTAAATTCCGATCTCAACGGTAGGACGTATCGGCCGTCGCGCTGGGTGATCAGGGCTTCCTGAAGCAAAGGTGACACATCAGGAGATGAAACCAACCTCTCCAATTTCGATATCAACCGTTCATGGACAATGCGCAGGTCGCGCCGGATGATTCCCAATTTCTCTGAAGCACTATCGAGGATATCTCCCCGGTCGGATACTGTGCGCGTGATAGCATCCACCAATCCCAACGGCGGCGGGAACCGGGAGGCTATATCAGCCAGATAGGGAAACTGGTCTCTCAAACGCTCAAATTTTCGTTCCAGATTTCGTGCAGATACCAGCGTGCTTTTGATATCCAGCAGTTCGAGTGAGGTCAACACACCGCCGTGCTTAGCCATATCCACAGCTTGACGGATATCGCGTGCCCCGCCAATCGAGGTTTCCGGATATTCCACCAGAACGGTAAACGCTTCTGAAGCTTCCCCCATCCTGCGCCTTGCACTTTCCAGATCACTGGTTGGTCTCATCCGCCGCGCTTGATCCTCGGAAACAGAAAAATCGCAGTATTCGGCTACCAGCTCCAGGACCTTCTCATATTCAAGAGTCTTGAGTGATTTTTCGTCCATTTTTCACTTTGAAATTTAAAGAAATTATTTTTTCCGCGCAGGGAGTTTACCATAAGCTGCAGGTAATTTTCTCTTTTCCTTTTACCTAATGATAGAGTTTTTTTTCATCCGGAAAATTCGTAGAACCAGCTGCCTCACAAATAAACTGTGCGTCCAACTCGTTCTGCCTCATCAACAATATTTCCAGCCTCACGCGGCATTTTGCCTTCTTATAGCGAAGCCCCGTTGACTTGACCAGAATAAATTTTGCAGGAATTATCATGGATCAGGTTAATTATTTGACAATTTACTGAAATACAATGTTTGCACCTGCGGGCGTTTGATCCATAGATCACGAATGAATTCGCGGTCTGTTAATAGTAATCCGTTCAAATGAATTGAATCAATAAGACAGCTGTGTTTAGGATTTTTTATTAATTAGGCGGGTGGATAATAAATAAGGTTCATAAAAGATGCTCAAATACTGGGGGGTTCTTCATTTCCGGACTTCTGATTGGTCTAAGATTATTATTGAACTTTTTCCCTCATGCAGGATTTCACAAAATTTACGTGTTCTTACCCTTACCCCCCTTCAAAATTCAAAAGCCCCGAACTCATCCAATTCAGGGCTTTCGATAGAAAACGATTTATCTTTACTAATGCGTGGTATTGTTATAAAACCAGTTGTAGCTGTAAAAACCGCCTTTCGTGCTTTCTGTCCGGATGGCGATTTTCTTCAAACCGTGTAACTGACTCGGTATTTTCGCAGTCACGGTGAATGACCCTGCATAGGTTGAGTGGAAACTACCAGCATGGTAACCGTGTTTGCCTTTCGAACCGCTGTGTCCCATGTATATATTGAACTTGTAACCAGCCGGGTAATTATGGGTGCGGAAAGTGACCTTATTATCCCGTTTCACAGCCATGATTGTGATCGTTGGGATTCCTTTGTAATCGTAATATTTTTTATTGAAACCCTTATACCCGTACCAGTGCTGGCTTTTATATTCGTAATCCTTTTTTACACCGTCACCGCACCAGCATTCATAATCATCAGAGTAAACATCATGACAAGACGACCTATCTCCGTCATACCAGTCGCGACAATCACAATCTGCATGATCGTTATGGATATAGCCGCAATCATAATAATATTCATGCCTGGGTGGGTAGTAATCGGTTTGATCGTAACCGTGACCAGTAGGGGCATAATATTTCGAACTGGGATCATGGCGGGCGCTGGGTGGAACGCCAGGTTTATGGACATAACGCGCAGGGGAAGGTGCTGATCCAGTTGAGAGACATAATCGCTGCCCGGGGTAGACCCGGCGCGGGTTGGACAGCTTATTGAGCGCCACCAGTTCTGCCCGGCTGACACCATAATCACGGCTGATGGTGTCCAGCGATTCCCCTTTACGGACGACATGCCAATCCGCACAGAAACCGGTGTACGAATTCAGCTTGGTGAATCCTGATCCAGCAAATACCAGGATCAGGGCCATCACAACAAAGAAGGTACTTCGAAGGTTTTTCATCTTTCTCCTCCATGAACACCTGTGAACATTTAATTCCCAGCACTCAGATACCAGGAATCCGGCACGGATAAGCGCTGCATTTGTGACGGCGGATAAATGTCTTTAGCCCTTAAAGATTATACTCAGAAATTTTAAAAATGTTTAAAAAGACCAAAAATTCAGAATATCAATAAGTGAACTGGCGAAACCTACCAGGACACATCTCTATTTGCGAACGGAGTGAAGCAATCCCACCCCATCTTGGGAGACTGCTTTGTGCTCGCAGCCCTGGCAGAATCAAAAAAGTGCCGGGCGGCAGGTTAAGAATTGCTGCCCGGCACTCAACGGGACGTTTTATTAACGAATGTCACTCGAATACTACACCGATATCTTCAATCCGTTTTGGAAAATGCCGGTCACTTCATCAGTATGCAGTCTTATTATCGAACCAGTTGTAACTGTAATAACCTTTTTCCGTACTCTCTGTGCGGATGGCTATCCTGGGCTCTCCCCTCAATTGAGGCGGTATGTCCACGGTAACGATAAAACTACCCCCTGAACCGGAATAGAAATCACCGGCGTAATATCCGTCTTTACCTTTTGTCCCGATTTCTCCCATGTATACTTCAAATTTCAGGTGAGCAGGGTAATTGTCCGTCTTGAACGTCACAGATCTATCCCGCACAACTTTTTCAATCCAGATCGTAGGAATGCCGGCATGCGGTTTTCGATATTTACATGGATATTTTGAATAAACTTTTACACCGTATGTCGATTCCGTGAAGCTGGTGTTGGGAAACGCTTCCAGATCCGTAATTGCGTCCGGGTATTTGGTAACGCGGATAATCAACGGCGAATAACCCCTGAGCTGGTGGGGAATTGGAACAGTCGCTTTGAACGAGCCGCCGCTCTCCAATTGGTCCGAATAAACCCACGGTCCGCCATCATAGCGCATCTCAACCTGAAAAGTAACATCGTGAGGAAAACTATTTGCCTGGATGGTAACGTCACGGTCTTCACGCGCCCTGATCACGTCAAAATTCCAATCCCGGATGTCATCATCCGAGTAATAATAATGATGATCTTCCTTATAGTAGCTATATTTTTCATCAAAATAGCAGCCGCACTCGTATTCATGGTGCGTTTTCCAATCATCCTCATACCAGTCTTCGCAATAGCAGTCTGATCTGTATTCTTTGTAATCATACCGGCAGTCGTATTTACTGGTTTCCCAATAATTTTCACATTGATCATCGTCATGCCAGCCATCACAATCCCAATCCTGGTCATGGTAGTACTTGGACCCATACTCATATGCCGGTGGATAATAATGCACGGGATCAGAGCCGTGGTCGTACGGGGTGTAATAATCGGACCTGGGATCATGGCGGGCGCTGGGGGGTACGCCAGGTTTTTTGTAATTGTATGATGAGTCGGTACTCCCACCTGTTTCCACACACAAGCGCTGTCCAATGCTAACCCGGCGTGAATTGGACAACTTGTTGAGCGCCACTAGTTCAGCACGGCTGATACCATAATCACGACTGATGGTATCCAGCGATTCCCCACTGCGGACGACATGCCATTCGGTACAGGCTGCAGCCAATGTGTTGATGGGTCTGAATGCCAGCAGACCGGTTAACACCAGAACGGCAGCCAGCACAAAAAATAACTTACGAAGTATTGTCATTTTATCCTCCTGTTGTTGAAAATCGTTAATCACCAATTTCCATTTCCGGCACGATTATTGCAACCTCAAGAGAAAGGATGAGGGCTGTAGCAACCAGTATTGAGTCCCTGCCAGAATCACAATTGGTGCTGCACCCTTTTTCTTTTAAGTTTGCAACCTGGTTCTGCCGCCTTTACCAGCGGAAAGGATGGGTTAGATTTTCAGTAAACCCTTTTTATTTCTGGGGATATACTGAAAAATACCCATCCTGACGAATAAATGCGTCCTGAAATAATGTGTACCATAACTGAACCAGATTTACAATAACCCCATTTTAATCTTTAGGCACAATAACTGTGAAATTGATGGGATTATCCAGGGGAGGTTGTAACACGCTCGAAGGATACCTGGACGGTGAGAGGAAAGCGAAGGGTCTCGATCTTATTACAGAATAGATGCTTCGCTCCGCTCAGCATGACAAAATAACCTTCCTGGATCCCTCAAACATAAGAAAATCAATTGTGGAATAATCATCCTTAATTGGAAATTTAAAGCAAGAATATCTAAGGTAGTTCTACTTAAGAGCCGGATTATTCAGTTGTATAAAATTCTGATTGGATTTTTAATAACAGGAATTTATATCGGCTCAATTTCCAATTGAATCCGTTTTTCTAGCGCTCCCATCAACCGGCGAGTAATCACACCTGGTGTTCCATCACCAATTCGTTGATTGTCAATTTGAACTACCGGCAGGATTGCCCGGCTGGCACTGGTGATAAAAGCCTCCTTGATTTGCGGTAATTCTACTGTGTTAACGCTCTCAAAATTCATCTTCAAGCCTGCATCCTTAACTGTGTCGATCACCAGACTGCGGGTTATTCCTAATAATACGCTCCCCGCGTTGGTCCACAATTCCCCACCTTTCAATGCAAAAAAATTACTGGTCAAACCTTCGAGGATTTTGCCCTCACGATCTACCATTAATGCTTCATGCACGTCTTCTGCAAACCCGGATCTGATCTCTTCCCTCAGGGGGATGGAGCGGGTCAGTTTAGCTTTTGGATTCTGGCGTCTCATATTACAGGTGATCAGTTTCACCCCGTTTCGATAAGCATCTTTGCTGGGGGTATTCAGATATTCGGACATATAATAGATGTCCCCGGGATTTTCGTTCAAGTCGATCACTACAAGTATGCGCAGTTCCTGGTTAGAAGGATATTGTCCAATAATTTGACGTACATATCCGCGCACAAGATCCGGATCAAATTGGACAGCTGCACCTGCCAGCCTTGCGGATTCCTCCAGTCGTCTGAGATGTTCTTCGAACCTTATGGCTTTATCATGGTCGTAGGTGCGAAAAGTAGTATATGCTCCTCCGGGAATGGCCATCATGACAGCGTCGAAGGAATTTAAGTTTTGTGGATAATCCAGCTCGAATAAATCTTGAGGGTCTTGCCCTATTTTGGTTTGCCACACTCGAATTTTCATCGGTCCTATTCTAATCCATACCACCCCTGAAAATGAATCATTTTTTACAGGTTACTGGTAAGCAGATAACTAAAGGCAGCATGCATGGTCAGCGACTGCAGCACACGATAATCCTGCACGATTTCTCTCTCTCATCAAAATTTAAGGATAGGTTTATTATGCAATATATATTGAATTATTTATATAAATTAGTTCACTATTGAAGTTGCATTTGCTGGAAATATCAAATTTGTTAACTAAATCCTCTATTTCCATTGATAAAAATTATTAATTTTGATATAATCTTATTTTAAGTATGTGTTAAGCTTGCGTTTATTTATTGATAAAACAACAGAAAACAACATGCATGTACCCATTATCCAACAGTTTTTACCAATTAATCAATGTAATAGGTAAGAAATTATTTTGGTGCAATTTTAGTAGACCGCTCGTACTTTTTATAACAATTGCAATTAAGATTGATAAGATAATAATTATCTTATATAACAAACCCAGGAGAATGATAGATGAATCAGAAACAATTCAAATCTCGCAGTAAATCCACATCTGGATCTACCAAACTATTTTTAGTAGCAGGCAGCCTGCTGCTGGCCTTTTCCGCCATTGGTTCCCTGCTGCTTTTTATCATGGACCCACCTGAACAATTTTTTAAGTGGTTTGGTGTGATTTGTCTTGTTGCTCTTGGGCTTCTGCTGTTTTTCGGAATAAAAAACATAAAAACCTACCAGCGCGCCCACTGGTTGAAACTACAGATCTGGCGCCTCTTTTCGCTTATGGTCATTCTCCTGACCGGTATTCCGTTTATTCCTGTGATTAACGCGTTTGCTGCTGCTCCTGTTATTGTTTCAGAAGTTGGTGATACTACTGTCGTAGAAGCAAAGCAACAAAATAACAATGCATACGAACTGGCGCAATATGCTTCCGACATCACACTTGATTCGTCCAGCATCTCCTCCAATATTGATTTAAATGGCTCGGGCGATTCTGAAATATCAGCTGATCCTATTGATTTCAGCGCTCCTGCTGTCCAAACAAATGATAATCAACCTTCGATCAAATCAGAAGGTGTGAACCCCTCTTCATCATTGTCCGCTCCTCTTCAGCAGCCTCTCCAACTGACCACTTTTGGAAGCGGCTCCCTGATCATCCCCATGGACACCACCTACCAGAACTACGGTATGTGGAAAGCCTACGGTTTGCTTTACCGCCTGCTGGACAACGGCATCCCGGTTTACTGGGCGATTAAAGATGACAAGGACTGGATGGAAGTGGACTTCAGCGCCACCACCCAGGACCTGCGAACAAATGCGGCTATTACACCCGCTCCTTATAACTATCTCGGTGGGCCTTTTATTATCGCCGCTGTGGATGCAGCAGCCGCAATCCCTATCATCCAGGGCTGGTGGGGACAGTTCGCAAACCTGCCCAACGTGCATAAAGCTACCGCGCCGTTTGATACCGATATCGCGGCAGTATTGCGATCCCCGCCGCGCATCGCCCTGGACGAGAACGGCGGCGGCATCGCCCAACCCTACCTGGAAGTGGCTGGCATTCCGGATCCGAATGGGGATTATGACTGGCCCAATGATGACGCTCTAGATGACGGCTGGCTCTCAGATGTGGAGATCGCCGGTGAGCTGGGTCCAGACAATCTGGGCGACGGTGCCTTTTTCCAGGGCAATGTCTGTTCCAAGCGGCGCTACGATGTGTTCATCACCCCGCACAGCGATGGATACGGGGTCGAAATCGACGGCATTGCTAGCAGTCCCGCTCGTCGAGATACAGAGCTAAACGATTTTGGGAACAACGCCTACGCTGAGGTTGATCTGTACGTGCAGCAAGGCGGCGGCTGGACAGTGATGTGCCACTCGATCGAGATCATGGATTATGCCTTTGCACAGCTTTATGACGACCCCGATACACGCGACCTGTTTGCATCCACTTCCCTGCCCGGCGCAATGCTGACCACCGAAGGCATCCAGAACCTGCCCAACAAAGGCGACACGGGTAAATGGTATGTCAATGACGAGCGTGACCCGGTTCCACCCGGCGGACCGCCCCTGGACCCGGACAGCGTTACATATGCTGACTTGCCCATCGCCCAGGCGGTCAATACCGTAAAACCGCAGGCATTACCGGGCGGTTCCGGCCAGACCGGTTTCAATTTCACGACCGGTTATTATACAGAAACCGAGGTAGTAGCCTGGTTCACTGTGGCTGGCGACAGTTCGATCCCTGTCAATCCAGGTGACTGCGCCATCATTAACGGCGTGCGTACCTGCCGCTATGACCATGTCATCGCCGGCTCGTATCACGGCGGCTCCGGCGCCGGTAAAGTGACTTACATTGGCGGACACTCCTACGATCAGTCGGTGCCGTATACCGATAACTATGAAGGACCCTACTTGCGCATGTTCTTCAACTCGATCTTCTTCAACGGCACCGCACGCGCCAGCTTTGACCTGATCCCCTCTTTGAGCGAAGCACCTCAGGGCAGGAACACTACCATGACCCTGGACCTGGACAACATCGGCGGCAGCGATGCAGTCAACGTCAACAACGTGCAGGTAACCCTCGAACCTGGTGTGACCTACCTGAACACACTTGTAGGTCCAGCACCGACGGTTATACCCAATATCGACGGCTCCACCACGCTGCAGTACGGCAGCCTGGGAACCGTGTCCGGGGAAACCACCGCTGTTCAGGTTGAGGTCCAGGTTTATTCCGCATCCGCCGCGACTGATGTTCAGATCGCTTCTTTCAGTGCCAACTACGGTGATACCGCTGGAGAGAGTTTTTACAGTGACCAGTGCCGGGTGATCGATTTTTACGAAGCCCCGGTGGTGGATGTTGAAAAAGATCCACCCACGCAGGGTCCGGTCTTGAAAGGTTCGCAGGTCACTTGGATCCTCTCGTACAACAATAACGGCGCCGATACGCTCTACAACGCGGTGCTGGTCGATACCCTGCCGTTGGGATTTTCCATTGTCAGCGCCACGCCCAATTACACCAGCGTCTCAGGCGGCGGAAGTACCCCGCAAGTGTTAACCTGGAACCTGGGAGATATCCCCGCCAGTTCCGGCGGCTCGATTGAAATCACCGTCCAGACACCCAATTCAGTCAGCGGTACGCAGTTATTTACCAACCTGGTCGATCTCTCTGGCGAGGACAAGAACGGCCTGGGCGGCTATTCAGACAGCGACACGGCTGAGGTTAGTGTAACTGCGCCGCGCCTGGACGTAATTAAGAACGTTAACGAAACCATCATCGGTCCAGGCGGCACCCTGACCTATTCCATTGGATTATATTATCCCGGTGTATTCCGCCTTTCAGATGCTGAAGTCAGCGACAAGATCCCGGACAACACCACATATATCGATGCAACGGCGGCAGGGTCTTATGATTCTCCCACCCGCACGATCACCTGGTCGCTAGGCAGCAACACGGGCGCTGCGCTGGGTCAGGAAGGTGATGTCACGCTTTGTCCGGTCACTGTCGAAGTTCCTGCCTCACGCGACACGTTAATTTCCGGCGGTGGAGATGCACAAAAGAACTATGGGCAAGATGCCACGCTTAGCGTTGATGCGGATAAACCGCGCCACACGCTGGTTTACTTTCCCAATCTTACTTCCGTACTGCCAACCGGAGCGACATTCTTATCCGCTGACCTGTTAATGACCGTCGCGGGAGGACAGAATTCCCGCCGGTATGCGGAAATCCGGGAACTTGATACAGCCTGGACGGAAGGCAACGGCACCGGCGGCGACACCTGCACGGATTTCGGGATAGGCGGCGCGACCTACAACGCGCCTAACTGCACCGACAACTGGGGGGCGGGCGATTTTGGCGCTTCTACCCCTTACGAATCCACAGTATATGGATACATGGTCCCCACCATTGATGAGCAGACTTACTCTGCTGATATCACCGGCATGGTTTCCAATTGGCTGACCGGGACCAACAATGGTTTAGTGCTCTTGGCTTCCGGCACCGATAATGGAGAAGCGACCTGGCACTCATCCGAAGCAGCGGACACTACCAAGCGCCCGCGCCTCTTATTCACATACCTCGTGCAGGATTCTGACGGATGCAGCGGAACCAACACCTATTACCCTTCCGCTGACACCTGGTTGTCGGAAAAAGATCCTGGTAGAAATTACGGTCAGGACAGTGAATTAGAAACCAGTTTGAAGTCATCAGAAGCTCGCGTTGGTCTACTGCAATTTGACATAAACGATTTGCCGTCAGATACCACCATCGATTCAGCAAATTTTAATATTAATGTCACTACTCAAAAAAATCAAATCATTGATATTTACAAAATGACCTCTGACTGGGAAGAAGGCTTCCAAAACGATCAGAACTGCACAGACGGCGCTACATGGAATTCTCCGGACTGCAGCGCCAACTGGGCAGGAGGCGGCGTTTTCAGCACTTCCGACTTCGATTCTGGCACCACCTATGGCCCACTGGATGTCAGCACTACCGGTTTTAAATCAGCAACGGTTACCGGGTTAGTGGATGATTGGCTCAACACCGGTCCGAATTACGGATTGGCGATGGTTGTCGACGGAGGAACTGGAACTGCTGATACCGCCAAGTATGACAGCTTTGAAAACGGCAATGATGCTGACCGGCCTTACTTAACGGTAAATTGGAGCATACCCGCCGGAACGGGCACAACCGTAACCATGGAAGCCCTGCCTTATTTAATCAGCGGCAGCGGCCAGGTGACCGTCACCATGACGGTCGAAGCAACCGCGCTGGTCACCGGTGTGACACCCCCAGCGAGTTTGAACGTCTCCACCAGCGGCGGCGTGACCTATACATTGAGCAGCGGCCCAACTCCCGCCGGACCGGTCAGCGTTGATTCTGGTAGTCCAGCAACCTTCACCTATGTATACGATGTCACCGCCGGCAGTGTGCCCGGAGACATCCAATTCAGCGGTTCTCCCGCACTGCCCGTCGGGACATTTGCAGATGGCACGACTGATACAGTGCTGGTCGTCCCGCTGCTGGAGTATTCTGTCCAGTTAGACGTGCCATACCCCGGTGATGTCACCGAAGTGTGCAACACGGCTACATTCAGGGATTCCGACGTTTTCAGCGACGGTTCCGATAGCCTTGTTGTCTGTACGCAGGTCGAACGCCCGATCCTTGAGATCAACAAAGCGGTTGAACCGCAGGATGCCGTACCAGGCGATACGGTAGTATTTACCATCACATATTCAAATACCGGTTCGATCAATGCCACCAACGTGGTTATCTCGGATACCGTCCCATCACCGCTGGTTTACCTGTCATGCGATGACGGCGATTCCGACGGCACATGCAGTGAATCAGGCGGCGTGGTGACCTGGACGGACAGCACCCTGCCGCCCAGCACGCCGCGCAGTGTCAGCTTTACGGTTGAAGTGCCCGATCCCTGGCCTCAGCCAGAAGGCATTTACGAGATCCCCAACATCGCCGATATAACCAGCACCGAATTCCCGGATCCGATCTACGCCGATGCGGCTGTGCTGGTAGTAGATGCGCGCCCCCAACTTGAGATATTTAAACTCCAGGACAGCAACTCGATCAGTGAGACGCTGGACCTAGTCTCACCTGGTGACTTTATTACATATACCCTGATTGTGACTAACACAGGTACTGCTTCCGCCAGTAATGTTGTCATAACCGATACCGTCCCGCTCAGCACCACCTTCCAAACCGGTAGCAGAACCTGCGCCAAACAGAATCCCACCGGAGGCTGTCTCAGCAGCAGCACCAGCGCTGGAGTGGTCACCTTTAATGCGGGCACCTTACAACCTAACCAGCGGGCTACCGCCACTTTTGTCGTACAGGTAAACACGCCTGGTATAAACGGATCGATCATTGAAAACCAGGGCTTTGTATCAGCCAGCAACCTCGATCCGGTGCCCAGCAATTACGTCTCCTACCAGGTGGTCGCTTACCCGGAGCTTACTATCACCAAGAGCGTGGATCCAAGTGACGGCACTCAGGTTCAGGCGGGTGACATACTTACCTATACTTTGCTCGTGCGTAATGTTGGTGATGCAAACACTTCGGCTGCAGTCGTGATCGATCCGTTCCCAACGGGTGTGGAGTATGTCGCCAATTCAACCTACATTAACGGGATCAACGTGGTCGAATTGGTGCCGGGCCAGGCCCCGGTATTGAGCGGAGCCGCGGTCTGTTCGCCCGGGTACTGCGACCCGGGCGGTGACGGCGGCATCCTGCTGGTATACGGCAGCACGGGATCGGACGAGACTGCCGTGCTGACCTTTCAGCTGAGGGTTAAGAACCCCATCAACAACGGAACACTGCTGCCGGATATCGCTACCGCCTTTACCCCCTCCACGCCGCCGGTGGACAGCAACGAGGTCGAAAACCCGGTCTACAGTACACCGGTGCTGACTGCCACCAAGCAGAACAACCCCTCTTCCAGCGTGACCGCCGGGCAGCAAATTGATTACTCAATAACAATTACAAACACGGGTACCATGACCGCCTCCAGCGTTACGGTCGATGACGCCGTATCGGTGCACACCAGTTATTTAAGCTGCTCGCCTGCTCCTTGCAGTGAAGGCGGCGGGACGATTACCTGGACAAGTTTAACGATCGCTCCTTCAACACCCCAAACGGTATCCTTCTCCGTAACAGTAGTCGACCCACTGCCGTCTGCTGTTTCGGAAATCTTAAACTCTGCTACAGTAAACTACACTTCTTACGCAAGTTGGGATGACCAAGCTGGTTCTCCCGCAACTGCGGACACCAACCAGGTACAGAACGACATCCGCCGCCTTGAGATCAGCAAGACCCTGGTCGACCCACCTTCTGGCAGTGCGCCTATCGCCGGGACGGCTATATTCGAAGTGGTAGTGACCAACAGCGGCACGTCTTCATTCCCGGATTGGACTCTGACGGATACCTACGAAAATACCTGCATGACTTTCCAATCCGCAGATATTACCCCGGACAGCACCTCCCCATTAACTTGGGTTTCGCCTCCAGCATTGAATCCTTCAGACACATTCACGGTTAATTTAACTTTCAGTACCGATACTTCTGATCCCGACTGCGAAAATGTAGCTTCCGTGGAGGGTGTGGACGAGTATGGGTTATCTTACGGTCCTGTTCAGGACAACGATATCGTCGAAATCGTTGAACTGGATTTCGGAGATGCTCCTGACCCGACCTACCCCACCCTGCTGGCTAGCAACGGCGCCCGCCACCTGCTGGATGGAGTCACCTATATGGGTGTCCAGGTGGATGCCGAACCCGATGGTCAGCCAGATCCTTTGGCCCTGGGCGATGACAATGATATTTTCTTCCCGCCGCCCAACGATGATGAGGACGGCGTCACATTCACCACACCGCTCCTGATCGGGCAAACTGCCGGGGTTGATGTGGTTGCATCCGTGCCTGGCATTTTGAACGCCTGGATTGATTTTAACAACAACGGCAGCTGGGCAGATTCTGGCGAACACATTTTCATCAACATACCGCTTTCAGCTGGTCCTAACAACCTGACTTTCAGTGTTCCAGGCGGCGGTCAGCCCACAATAACATACGCCCGCTTCCGCTTCAGCACCATTGGAGGGATTAGCTACACCGGCTTGGCTCCCGATGGGGAAGTTGAGGATTACCAGGTGGAACTGCTGCCCTCCGAGGTCGGAATGTCTGTGACCAAAGAGCTTGTTGCGCCACCAGAAGGTGTGGCTTACGTCGGCGATTCGGTCTTCTTCAACATTCTGGTTGAAAATACCGGCGATACTGTAATCAACACCTGGGTACTTACCGATACATACGAAAGTTCCTGTATGACCCTTATCGACGCCTCTATACCACCGGACGTGGGTTATGTATCGCCTGTTACATGGACTTCACCTCAGTCTCTGGCTCCTGCTGGGAACACGGGTGACAGCTGGACTGTAACTTTGGAATTCACTGCCGACAGCACCGATCCTTCCTGTGTTAATACCGCTGAGGTAACCGGGGTCGATGAATACGGACAGCCGGTTGGACCGCTGCAAGAAAGTGCCGAGGTTTGGATCACCAATCCGGATATCGCTGTGATCAAGACCGCCAACCCGGTCAACATCCTGGCAGGCTCACTGGTTCAGTACACATACCAGGTAAGCAACCCAGGAGATGTACCCTTGCGTAATGTACAGCTCAGCGACGCAGCTCTGTCCGGCGGACCAGCCTGCTCGGCTATCTTCGGTCCCCAGATCGGGGGCGACTCCAACGGCAACGGGCTGCTTGACCCCGGTGAAACCTGGGTCTACACCTGCAGCACCACATTGAGCGTAACAACCCAGAACCAGGTTACCGCCAGCGGCCAGCCCAGCGATTTTCAGGGACAACCGCTGCCAGGGATCAGCCCTGTCAGCGACCAGGACATCGCTGATGTGTTTGTGCGCGCGCCCCAGATCGCACTGCAAAAGACTGCCAATCCGGACACGATCTATGCCAACGGCACGACCACCTACAACTTTACCGTGGAAAATACCGGCGACACCGACCTCTACCCGGTTAATCTTACCGATGTAACCGGGGTATGCACCAGCATCAGCGGTCCTTCCGGTGACGGAGGTACCAGCGGCGTACTC
>Ga0180438_10000953_pt1 | contig 52681 bp, 35 predicted proteins | sample SS_ome_12_FD_132455 | JGI IMG/M metagenome (GOLD analysis project Ga0180438, IMG submission 132455) | Hypersaline lake sediment archaeal communities from the Salton Sea, California, USA - SS_3_D_2 metaG | ecosystem: Environmental > Aquatic > Non-marine Saline and Alkaline > Hypersaline >...
CAGGACCCGCGCTCAAACTGGTCGGAACGCACCAGGGCACCGCCTCGCCCGAGACCGTCAAGTCCGAGGTCTGGGAGCGGCAGCGCATGCCCACGGTCGACGGGCTGGCGAACGTCGGCGAGCACCCCGAGGCCGACGGGATCGAGGCCAGCGGCACCATGCAGCTTACGATCACGCGCTGCCACGCGCGGGGCGTGCGCCACGCGATCCACCTGGTCGAGCGCAACCGCAACGTGATCGTCTCGAACTGCCACCTCTACGAGAACCGGGGCGTGGGGCTCTATCTCGACGACGTGAACCTGCACCAAACCAACGTCACCGGCTGCCACATTAGCTACAACGACGCCGGGGGGATCGTGGTTCGGGCGGGCAACGTGCGCAACCTCCACGTGGCCGGATGCGACCTGGAGGGGAACATGGGGGCCGACGGCCCGGCCACCGCCAACATCCTCATCGACGCGGCCGACGGCGTGGCCGGCACCGCCGAGGTGGCCATCACCGGCTGCACCATCCAGCACACGCATGCCGCCCCCGACTCGGCCAACATCCGCTTTCTCGGACTCGACGCTCACGAGCGCAACTGGGGGCATCTGACCATCCAGGGCAACGTCTTGAGCGACGTGCAGGTGAACGTCGACATTAGGCACGCGCGGGGCGTGAACCTCACCGGCAACACGTTCTGGAAGGGCGTGCAGCACAACCTCCGCGTGGTGGCTAGCTCGAACGTGGTGATCGGCCCGAACACCATGGACCGCAACCCGCCGTACCGCGACGAAGAAACGGCCAACGACGGCGTGCTATTGCGCGGCTGCCGCGACTCGACGATCACGGGGCTGCACATCCGCGGCGTGCGCCGGGCTCGGGCCGGGCTGGTGATCGAGGACTGCGAGCGCCTCAACGTAACCGGCTGCACGATCCTCGATTGCGACCACGCGGGCATCCTCTTGCGAAACGCGAGCCGCAGCCGAGTTTCCGACTGCCTGATCGCCAACGACCCGCCCCCGGCGGACGGCTGGCGGCCGATTGTCGTGGAAGGAGGGGAGGGCAACCAGATCGGCGGCAACCTGCTCGGCGGGCGCTAATGTTATGGCCGGTCTCCGGACCGTGCCACAAAGTGTGACCGCAGGTCTCCGGTGTCGCCCGGAGACATTCGGTCGCCCTGCCGGTGGGGCCAGGAGACCCGCGCCGATCGAAGGCGTGGTTGAAAGACCGCATGAATGCGGTCGCTACGAACGGCGACGACCATGACCCCCGAACAGATCACCGCCGGTGCCCGGACTGTGGCCCATCTGGCCACGTATTTCGACGAGCTTAAGGGGCAGATCGGCGAGCTGGTCGCGGCGGGCCGTGCCGGGCGCCGGGGGTACTTCACCCCGGGTGAAGAGGAGCAGGTGCGCCAGCTCCAGGTGTCGTACTGGCAGTCGCGGGCGGCGCTGTTCGAGGTGGTGCTCGAGTTCCGCGAGGCGGCCGAGCTGCCCGAGGACCGGGCCCCCGAGGCGTTCCTGGTGGCCTTCGGCGCGGCGGTGCTCTTGGTCGACGCGGCCCGGTTCGTGCGCGAGGCGTTCGAGCCGCTTTCGCTCGTGCGGCGCAAGCTGAACGAGCCGGAGTCGCACTTCGGCATCCCGCCGGGCACCTACGACACCGTGCAAAAGTCGCTGACCAGCCCGCGCCACGCCTGGCACCTCTACCACGCGGCCCGGTACTTCGAGACCCATCGCGATGATCTGCAACGGCGGGCGCGGGGGCCGCTGATGGAGCCGGTCTGGGAGACGATCGAGCGGCTGCGCGGGCGGTTGGACGTTCCGGTGCGCCGCTACGTCAAGGCCCGGCTCAAGGAGCGTTCGCGCCGGGCCGTGGGGGTTTTGCGCTATGGGCTGCTGGGCCGGGCCCTGTGGGGCATCCACAAGCTGGCCGGCTCGCTGGCCGCCGAGAAGTACCTCCGCCGCGGCCACCGCCCGCAATTGCCCGAGCCCGTGCTGGCCGGGCTGCGCACGCTGCTCCGACCCGGCGACGTGATACTGACGCGCAAGGAGCACGCGCTGACGAACTACTTCCTGCCCGGCTACTTCAAGCACGCCGCGCTCTACCTGGGCGAGGCGGAGGACCTTGGGCGGCTGGGCATCGCCGACCACGAAAACGTGCGGCCCCGCTGGGCCAAGCTGCTTAAGCCGCAGGAGCCCGGCCCGCACCGCGTGCTCGAGGCGCTCAAGGACGGAGTATGGATCCGCTCGACCGCCTCGCCCTTGCGTGCCGACGCGGTGGCCGCGCTCCGTCCGCGCCTCGCGCCCGAGCAGCTCGCCGCCGCCCTGGCGCGGGGCATGTTCCACGAGGGCAAGCCCTACGACTTCGATTTCGACTTCACCCGGGCCGACCGGCTGGTGTGCACCGAGGTGATCTACCGCACTTACGACGGCATCGGGGGAATCACGCTGCCGCTTACCCCCCGCGCCGGGCGACTGACCCTCTCGGCCCAGGATTTGATCGGCCTGGCGGTGGCCGGCAGCGGCTTCGAGGCCGTGGGGGTGTACATACCATTGTCGGGCCCCGAGGTCCTGACGGGCCGCGCAGCCGGCAGGGAGCTCGAAGCGACGCAACGGCCGGCCCGCGCCCCGGAAGCGTCGGACCCGGACGTATGAGTGGGGAGGATGCGGAGCAATCCACAACATCTTTCATGGGAGATCGTTATGCCGAAGCAAGTCGCCGCGATTTCGATGGGGCTCGTCCTGGGCACAGCCGCCGCGCTAAGCGCGGCGGACCAGGGTGAAATCAAGGCACTCTTGGAGCGCGAGATCATCGGCCCGGCCCTTTCCATGGCCGAGGTGCAGCAGTTCTGCGAGGAGCGCGTGCCGGCAATGCCCGAGGTCAAGACGGCCGCCGAATGGGAAACGGAAGCCGAGCGGCTGCGCCGGGCGGTGCTCGAGCAAATCGTCTACCGCGGCCGGGCGGCCGAATGGCGCGACGCGCAAACCAAGGTCGAGTGGCTTGACACCATTGAGGGCGGACCGGGCTACCGCATCAGGAAGCTCCGCTACGAGGCGTTGCCGGGCCTGTGGGTCCCCGCCCTGCTCTACGAGCCGGAGAAGCTCGCCGGCAAGGTCCCGGCCGTGCTGAACGTCAACGGCCATACCGCCCTGGGAAAGCAGTACCCGCCCAAGCAGGTCCGCTGCATCAACCAGGCCAAGCGCGGGATGCTGGCCCTGAACACCGATTGGCTGGGCATGGGCCAGTTGCGGGGCGACGGCTTCGTACACTACCGGATGAACCAGCTCGACCTGTGCGGCACCAGCGGGCTGGCCCCGTTCTACCTGGTGATGAAGCGCGGACTGGACGTGCTCTTGGGCCTGGAGCACGCCGATCCGGAGCGCGTGGCCGTCACCGGGCTTTCGGGCGGCGGCTGGCAGACGATCGTCATCAGCGCGCTCGACACCCGGGTGAAGCTCTCCACCCCGGTGGCCGGCTATTCGAGCTTTCGCACCCGGGCCCGGCACCTGAAGGACCTGGGCGATTCGGAGCAAACGCCCAACGACCTGGCCACGCTGGTCGACTACACCCATCTCACCGCCATGCTGGCCCCCCGGCCGGCGCTGTTGATCTACAACGCGAAGGACAACTGCTGCTTCGAGGCAGGCTACGCGCTGCCGCCGCTGGTCGAGGCGGCCGGGCCGGTCTACAAGCTCTTTGGCAAAGAGGATCTGCCCCGCACTCACGTCAACCACGACCCCGGCACCCACAACTACGAGCGGGAGAACCGCGAGGCGTTTTACCGGATGCTGGGCGACTTCTTCTATGCCGGCGACAAGGGCTTCGACGCCACGGAGATCCCCTGCGACGACGAGATTAAGAGCGAGGAGCAGCTCCGGGTCGAGCTGCCCGAGGCGAACGAGGATTTTCACAGCCTGGCCCTGGCGCTAAGCGAGGACCTGCCGCGCGACGCGGAGCTGCCCGAGCAGGAGCCGGCCGCCCGGGCGTGGCAGCAAGAGCGGCGCTCGCGCCTGGCCGAAATTGTCAAAGCGAAGCTCGACTATCAGGTCACTGCCGCGGTGGAGGCAGACGAGGTGGAGCAGGGCGGCGTGAAGGCCACGTTCTGGCGCCTCGAGATAGGCGGCCACTGGACCGTGCCGGCCGTCGAGCTGGCCAAGGGCGACCCGCGCGAGACGACGATCTTGGTGGCCGATGGCGGTCGCGCCGGTGTAGCGGCGGAGGCGGCGCGGTTGATCGAGGCCGGCCATCGCGTGGTGGCGATCGATCCATTCTACTTCGGGGAGTCGACGATCCAGCAGCGCGACTTCCTGTTTGCCCTGCTGGTGGCCGCAGTGGGCGAGCGCCCGCTGGGGCTCCAGGCCAGTCAGGTGGCGGCAGCGGCCCGGTGGTGCGTTGCCGAGAAAGGGCGGCCCCCCGTTGCGGTGGTGGCGGTGGGCCCGCGCACCAGCGTCGTTGCGCTGGTCGCCGCGGCCTTGGAGGAGAAGGCCATCGGCCGGGTCGAGCTGCACGACTCGCTGGGAAGTTTCCGGGAAGTGATCGAGCGGAACTGGGGCGCCAACCAGACGCCCGAGATGCTCTGCTTCGGCTTGCTCGATGCGTTCGACGTCGCGCAGTTGGCCGCCCTGGTCGCCCCGCGCCCGGTGCGCTTCGCCAACCCCAGCGATCGGGTGAAGGAGGAACTCGGCGAGCTGAGCGTCTGGTACGAGAGGCTGGGGAGTCCGTTTGATCCGTTGCAGTGAGGGAGCCGGAGCCCACGCCGTGGTGCCTGCCCGCGGGCTTCCGCCCGCGGCTATCACTCTGCATCTCCCCCTCGCCCCCTCTCTCCCTCTCCTCTTCTCTCCGTCGCTCCGTCCCTCCCTCTCCGCGTGGCCGTCTGCTAGCGGGCGTACAGCCGGCACGCCTGTCAGGTTCGGTATCGACGATACGACTGGGGCTTCCGCTACGACAGGAGAAACTCATTAAAGTCCTACCGCTCTTAGGGGCGAAGAAAATGATCGGAAGGCCTGTTCCGTAGTGGAGTCATCGCAAGTGCTCCAACCCGGCGGAGTAGGCTGAAGGGGGGAATCTGCCTTAGGGCCATGGCGATGGTGGTCCGCCGAGCGTTCGGCGGCGGGCCCTCTGCGCGGCCTCTCCCCTTCCCGACAGTTTCGCCGGAGGATTGTGTCGGCAGTCGGAGGGATTCGTAGTAGGAAGATTGGACCGCAGCTTCTCTATTTTACGGATTTTCTCTGGCTTCCGGATACCCAGGTTGCCGATTGGTTAAGTACGGCGCGGATCAGAGGGAGCTGAGCCGGAGCCTACAGAAGCGGTTAACGGACGGCCCCGACCCAGATGCTTGCGGACCTGCCAACCGGCCTCTTGTCCGGTGGGCCCGACGGAGCGAACGATTGAAGCGTTCCGCAGGCAGGGGGCGATGAGGCCTCGGCGGCGGCGCCCGCGCGGCTGCCGGGGCATACTAAACCAAACGTGAAAAGTTATCGGAGAGCCTGCGATGAAGGTCTTCACAACTGGTCAGGTCGCAAAGATCTGTAAGGTAGCCCCCCGCACGGTCAGCAAGTGGTTTGACTCGGGGCGGCTGAAGGGTTATCGCATCCCCGGTTCTCAAGACCGTCGCATTCCGCGCGAGTATCTGATCAAGTTCCTCAAGGAACACGGAATGCCGTTGGGAGACCTGGAAGACGAGGCCATGGCCAAAGTGCTGATCGTGGCCCAGGACCAGGTCCTGACCGAGAACCTCAAGCGAGAGCTCCCTCTGGAGCGGTCCTTTAAGGTCGCCGTGGCTGCCAGCGGATTCGATGCGGGGATCCAGGCCGAAAGCTTCCACCCGGACTGCATTATCGTCGACTTCTCCATCGGGCGGACCGAGGCGCTGCAAATCTGCCAGAACTTACGTCGCAACAGCGAGTTTACCGACGTGATTCTGATCGCCTTGTTGCCCGACGACGGCAGTTCCGTGAGCTTCGACCGATCGGCGATCAACGAGACGTTCAAGAAGCCGTTCGACGCGGCCCTGTTGGCCGAGCGGCTGCGGACGCTCATCGGCGCCAAGAAAGAGCTGGTCTGAGGCGGCCCCGCGAGGGCCCGGCCTCGATGCGTTCATAGCAAAATTCGCCGATCCACCTAACCCGTCGCGGATAGACCCCCGCGGCGGATAATTTTTTCTTGGCGGCGCCAACGCCCCGCGGCGCGATCGCGCCCGGCCCCCGAGGCACAGTTCACACGACCTGCTGCACGTACCACGCCAGCCCGACCGCAAAGAGCACGCCACCCTCCCAGCGGGTCACCCGGAGCTGTGTCCAAAGGAATGCGCAGGGCAACAGCATCAGCGCGGCGAAAATGGCGGCGTCGGGCACGGCGAACTGCCCGACCTGCATGGGGCGCAGCGCGGCCGCCGTGCCCAGCACGAAGAACACGTTCATCGTGCTGCTCCCCAGGACGTTGCCCACGACGATCCCCGCCCGGCCCTGAAAGGCCGCGGCCAGGCTAGTGACCAGCTCCGGAAGCGAGGTGCCGATCGCGGCCACGGTCACGCCCACCAGCCACTCCGGAATGCCCATGGTGTCGGCCAGCCCCTTGGCCGCCACCACGAAGAAGTGGCTCGACACCAATACCAGGGCGAGGCCGCCGAGCGCCCGGGCCACCTCCCACCAGTGAAAGGCCGACTCCGGCTCCGGCTCGCTAGGCCCGGTGGCGACCAGCGCCAGGACGGTCAGCACCGCCAGGCCGAGCAACAAGGCGCCTTCGGGCCGGGTGATCACTCCGTCGGCCGTGACCGCGATCAACAGGCCGGTGGCCGCGAGCATCACGGCCCCGTCTCGCAGCACGGCCGCGCGTCCCACGGCCAGCGGCGTGACCATTGCGGCTAGGCCCAGCACCAGGGCGACGTTGCAGACGTTCGAGCCGACCACGTTTCCCACGGAGAGGTCGGAGTAGCCCCGAAGCGCCGCCCCGACCGAGATGGCCCACTCGGGCAGGGACGTGCCGATGGCCACGATGGTGGCGCCCACCAGCAGCGGGCTCATGCCGAGCCGCCGCCCCACGGCCGCCGCCGCGGCCACGAAGTGATGTCCGCCCAACGCCAGACCGGCCAGGCTCACCACGATGATGGGGATTTCCATGGGCTGCCCACTGTTGCGACAGGCGGCTCGCCTGTCCAACCCGGTCACAAGCGGCCCGCCCAAAACCACGCACAAAGCGCGCCCAACGCGCTTCGCCAGGTGTAACGCTTCGGCCGGCCGACGTTCGACGGCCTTGGAAGGCCGTCGTACGAAGCGATTCCCCGTTTGGTCCTACTTCTACCACCGGGGCGAAGCCCCTACCGGTTGCGCGTGACCACGAACTCGGTCAGACCCAGGAGCATGTCGCGGGCCTGGCTGGACGGCAGCGCGGCTAGCTCCCGGCCCGCTTGCCGTGCAAAGCGAACGGCGGTCTCCCGGGAGTAGGACACGGCGTCGCTCTCGTCGAAGTAGGGGCGCAGGGCCGGGGCGCGGTGGTTGCCCGATCGGGAGAGCAGCTCGACGAGCTCCGCCCGACGCTCTTCGCTGCACCCCTCGAGCAGCCGGATCAGCGGCAGCGTCGGCTTCTGCTTGACCAGGTCGGTTCCCAACGACTTGCCCGCGGCACGCTCGTCGCCGGTCAGATCGAGCAGGTCGTCGGCGATCTGGAAGGCCACGCCGAGGTAGTGTCCGCAGCGGGCGAGCGCCTCGCAGGCCTCGTCGTCCCCGCCCGCGTAATAGGCCCCCAGCCGGCAGCAGCAAGACATCAACGCCGCGGTCTTGTCGGCGATGATGTCGAGGTACTCGTCTTCCGAAAGCTCGTAGTCGCCGCGGCTTCCCACCTGGCGCAGCTCCCCCTCGCACATCAGCCGGGCGGCCTCGCTAATGGCGCGATACGCGAAGGGGTCGTCCAGACGGCTGATCAGGCAGATCGATCGGGCAAACAGGTAGTCGCCCAACAGCACGCTGGCCTCGTTGTCCCAGCGAGAGTTGATCGTCTCGAGGTGGCGCCGGAGCGTGGCTTCGTCCAGCACGTCGTCGTGGATCAGCGTGGCCGTGTGGATCATCTCCATGGCGGCGGCCAGCACCAGGTGGTCCTCGCCGGCGGTGCCCAACATCTTGCCGGAAAGCAGAACCAGCGCGGGTCGGAGCCGCTTGCCGCCCAGGTGGAATCCGTGTCGGGCCAGCCGGTCGACGAAGGCGTGGTCGCTGCGCAGCTCGCGGCGGAGCAGCTTCTCGACGTCGTCCAGCTCCTTGCGGATCGGGGCGTAGAGCGTCTCCAGGAGCGTGGGAAGCTTCGCCCGATCCGCCGCCAATTGCTTCATGACTTCATTCCTGATCCACGCCGCCCGTCAATCGTCGGCAGCACTACGAACTCCTCCGAAAATGGCCGCTCCGCCCGCCCGACTTCTCCTCCAACCGCACCCGTTCGATCACCATGGCCCGGTCGACCGACTTGCACATGTCGTAGATCGCCAGCGCCGCGGTCGTCACGGCCAAGAGGGCCTCCATTTCCACGCCCGTGCGCGCGGTGGCCCGGGCCACCGCCTCGATGGCCACGCTCTGTTGATCCGGGAACTGGAACGACACCTCGATCGTGTCCAAGGCCACGCTGTGGCAAAGCGGAATCAGCTCCCCACATCGCTTGGCCCCCATGATGCCCGCCAACCGGGCCACGCCCAGCACGTCTCCCTTTTCGAGGCCGCGCTGGCGAATCAAGAGGGCCGTCTCGGCACGCATCCGCACGCACCCGCTCGCCCGCGCTTCCCGCACTGTGACCGCCTTCTCCCCCACATCAACCATGCGGGCAGCTCCCTGCGAGTCGAAATGGGTGAGCTTCTGCATCACGGAGGGTCGGGGCAGGTGAAGGGCAGGGCGCGGGCTAATGCTATTCTAGTCTCTTGGGTCCGTCCGTCGAGGGGCCGGGTCGCCTCGATTCGGGGCGATCACGGAAAAAGGGGACAGGCGCCTATATTGCGGTATCTGCGCAAACTCCGCTCCGGGGGCCATCCCAAACCACCTAATATATGCGCCTGTCCCCTTTTTGTTCGGCAGTGCTACCACCCGAGACAGCCAAACCCCCTGGATGGAGTACTCCGAAACCACCTGACCCTCGCGAAGGACCCACGCGACCGGCTCCGGATCGGCCCGGCGGTGGTACACGACCGCCACGCGACATGCCTGCGCTCGCTCCGGACGGCGGCGGTCGAAGCCGACCAACTCCAGGCGGTCCTTCACCAAGGCCGGCGAGGAGAGGTTGACTCCGGCCACCTGGTAGCCGGCCAGCGAGGGCGCGAAGAGGATCGGGCCGCCGCCGGATCGGGCCGCGGCCTCGGCGAGCATCGGCTCGCCCACCGCGTCGCCCCAGTACGACACCTCGAAACCCAAGTGCGACGCCCCCCACAGCCCGCCGGCCAACAGGTTGTAGTAGCTCAACTGGCAAGGGTGGTACACGAGCGTCCCCAGCCCCTGGCCGACCACCAGCACGGAGAGCCCGACCAGGCGAGCCGTGCGGCTGCGCCTGGCCGCCAGCGTCGGCAGCTCAACGAGCCATCGGGCCCCAACGCCGACCGCGATCGCCCAGAGCGGGAAGACCACCAAGAACAACCGCACGCCGTCGTACACCGGCACGCCCGGCCAGGAGAAGACCAGGAGCACCCAGAGGAGCGTGCCGGCCGCCAGCGCAAGCTCGCCGCCGTTCGCAGCGCCGGAGTCGGCGCGCGTACGGGCATGGCGGCCCTTGTCAGAACGGTTGTCCCGGCCCCGTGGTCGCTTTGCCCACAGCCCAAGAGCCCCCAAGAGCAACAGCCCCAGCGGCACGGTCAACAGGAACATCACACTCGGATAGTGCCAGGGCACGTCCCGGTCGGCCCAGACCTGCCCGAGGTAGAACAGGTGGAGCGGTTGTCGGTCAGTGCCGCTGGCCACGTATTTCCAGGAGTGTTCCCAGGGCGCCAGCCACAGCCAAGGCCAGAGGACGAAAACGACGGCCGCCCCGGCGGAAAACCACAAGAGGAGCGGCAGCCAGGCCCTTTTGCGAAACCGCCACACGAGCCACGCGGCGACCGGCGGCACGAGCAACAGGCCGTGCAGGCGGACCAGCACGGCCAGCCCCCACACGGCCCCCGCCGCGGCGAATTGCCACGTCTTGGCGCCGCCCGTCCCGCGCGCGGCTTTTGCCACCGCGGCCAGCGCCGCCACGAAGAACAGGGTGGTGATCGTGTCGAGCGAGGCCAGGTGGGCGTGGGCGAACAGGCGCGGCGAAAGGGCTACGGCGGCGGCAGCGACCGTTCCGGCCAGCAGGCCCGCGATCCCCTCCGTCCAGAGCCCCACCAGGAGCACTGTGAAGCCGAAGCAGATCGCCGGCGCGAACCGGGCCCCGGCGACGGAGATCGCCCCGGGCTCGTCAGGCGCCGGATCGAACGCCCGGTGTACGGTCCCGAGAATCCAGTGGCCCAACGGCCCTTGGACCGGCGGCCCTCCATCGTGCCAGGGGAAGTTCCGCCGTATGTTCTCAGGCAGGAAGAACCCGAGGCCCTGCTCTCCCAGCGCCGCAACGAGCCTCTTGCCCTGCGCCACGTGATAGGGCTCGTCACAGGTCACTCCCGGCCCCGAACCGGAGGGCCCCAACGTGACGATCACGGCCATCGCCGCGCCCAGGGAGATCAGCAGGGGGCCTCGGCGAAGAAAGCGGGACGCAGGGTGTTCAGCGGTGAAATGCGCGGGGCGGCGACCCATGTTGGAAATCCGAAATCCGAAGCACGAAATCCGAGACAAATCGCAAATCCGAATGATCGAAATTCGAAACCCGCTGACCGGCGGTAGCTGGCTTTCTCACCTCGCGCGGGCCGGCACTTGAGCATTGCGGGCTTTGGAGTTTGGGATTTGTTTCGGATTTCGCATTTCGATATTCGAATCTGCCTGCGCACGAAGGGGCAGCCGCCGTCTGCCCGGCTTGTCACTCATCCCTCATCCTGTTCCATGCGCCGCAATCGCCGCGCCAGCTCGCGGGACTCGGCCAGCATCGGCTGCAGCTCGCTGACGAAGTCGTGGACGGTCTTGAATTGCCGGTACACGCTGGCGAAGCGGACGTAGGCCACCTCGTCCAGCTCGCGGAGGTGCTGCATCACGAGCTCGCCCACGTGCCGGCTCTCCACTTCGGCGTCGAAGTTCGCTTCCAGATCGTTCTCCACCTCGGCGATGATCGATTCGAGCTGGGCGTCGGAGATGGGCCGTTTCCAGCAGGCCTTCTCCAGACCTTGCTTCATCTTGGCGTGGTCGAACGGCTCGCGTGTGCCGTCCTTCTTGACGATCTTGACCGTGGTGTGCTCGATCCGCTCGTAGGTCGTGTAGCGGCGGCGGCAGTCCGAGCACTCCCGCCGGCGCCGGATGGCAAAGCCATCCTCGCTGGCCCGCGTGTCGATCACGCGGTCGTTGTCCGAGTGGCAGAAGGGGCACTTCATGGCAAGGCCCGGTCGATGGCGGCCACGAAAAACGGACCAGGTTTGTTTTGCCGGAACAGCCCGCAGCGTGCTTTGCACAAAACAAACCTGGTCCCTTTTTCGTTGCGGGACATGCTCCACACGACACTATACACGATCGGGGGGCAGGGGGAAAAGGTGGCGGCCGACTTCTGTGCCCGGAAGCCGCAAGGCCACCGGCGCCGCGAGCCGGTTGCGTCGGTGCGAGTTCTTCGCTATACTAACGGGTGGCAAATCTGGCCGCCGGCGGGCCGGTTCTCGGGCTCGTTTCGCTCGGCGGCACGGATGGGAACAGAGACAGCGGCCGTTCGGACCGAGCCTCGCGCCGCGCGGGCTCGACACCAGAGGGTCGTTGCACGCGCCGCCCGGCGGCGGTCGGCCGCCAAGCGGCGCCCAGAGAGGCATCTGCCATGTACGAGCGATTCGGTCTCGTACTGATGGTTACGCACGCGTGCAACCTCCGTTGCTCGTATTGCTACACGGGGGCCAAGACCGGCCGGGCGATGGGCCCCGCCGTGGGGCGCGCGGCCGTCGAGCGGGCCGTGGCGTCGATCCGCCCGGGCGGCACGCTGGAGCTGGGCTTCTTCGGCGGCGAGCCGCTGTTGCGCGCCGGGTTCGTGGCCGCCATGATCGAGCTGGCGGCCCGGCGCACCGCCCTGGCCCGCGTCGCGCTCGAAGTGAACCTGACCACCAACGGCACGCGCACCGACCGCGAGGCATGGGGGGTGATGACCCGGCCCGGCGCGCAGATTACCGTCAGCCACGACGGGCTGCCGGAGGTCCACGACCGGCATCGCCGCCTGCCCGACGGACGCGGCACGTCGCAGCTCGTGCAAACGACCATCCGCCGGCTGCTCGACGCGGGCGTGGCCGTGCGCGTGATGATGGTCGTTCGGCCCGACACGGCCGAGTCGCTCCCCGAGGGCATCGCGTGGCTGCGCGCCGAGGGGGTCCGCCACGTCGACCTGGCCCTGGACCTCTGGACCGATTGGAGCCGCGCCGACGCCGCCGGGTTGCAGCGATCGCTGGCCCGGGCGGCCGACGTGTGGCGGGCGGGGCTGCCCGATTGCAGCGTGGGGTGGTTCGACGAGAAGGCGGCCCGTCTGGCCGGCATCCCCGAGTCGCCCACGGCCCGCTGCGGCTTCGGCGACGGCGAGCTGGCGGTCGCCCCGTCGGGAAACCTCTATCCCTGCGAGCGTTTGATCGGCGAGGACTCGTCGGGCAATCCGATGCGTCTCGCCGGCCACGCGCTCGACGCCGGGCCCTTCCGTCGCATGGCCGCCCCAAGCCGAGCGGCCGAGGGCTGCTCGGCCTGTGCCATCCAGGGCCAGTGCCAGACGACCTGCCGGTGCAGCAACTACGTGCGCACCGGCGACGTGCGGCGGCCCGACGGGCTTCTGTGCATGCTCGACCGGGTATTGTACCGCGAGACCGCCCGAGTTCTCGGCCGGGCGCGCGAGGAGTCTCTTCTGCCCGTTTCCAGCCTCTCATCATAAGGAGCCGTGTCATGCAGAATGCAGAGCAGCCGTTTGACGAAGGGGCCCGTGCCGCGGGCCGGCGCGAGCCGCTGCCCGAGCCCACCGCCGAGCCGGTCTTCGACCCGGCCGGTCCGCCCGTGCCCGTGGCCCGCACCGCGGAGTCTGCCGGGCCCGGGCTGATGACCTCGTTGCTCACCGTGATTGCCGGCAGCGGCGTGCTGCTGACGATGTGCAGCTTAACGACGCAATCGTGCAGGGGTGCCACGCGTTCGGCTCGCCTCGAGTGGGAGCGTCGCCAGGCCCAGATCGAGCAGGCCATCGCCGCTGACGAGGCCCTCTGCGCCGAGGCGGCCGAAGCGCGCCAGGGCGAAAGGACCGCTTCGGATGAGTGAGCGTGCGCGGGCAACCACGACCGTCTGGCGGGGCGTGCGCTGGGTGATGCGCCAGGCCGAACGGGGATTCGCCCTGGTCGGCCTGGGGACGGTGGTCTACTTCTGTTGCTTCAGCTACAGCCGGGTCGTCTCGGGCTCGATGGCGCCCACGCTTCAGGGCGAAGATTGGGAGACCGGCGACCGGGTGCTCACCGAGAAGGTCAGCTACTGGTTCCGGCAGCCGCGGCGCTGGGAAGTGGTCACTTTTCGTCCGGACGGCGGCGGCGAGGTCATGAAGCGCGTGGTCGGCCTCCCCGGCGAAAGGATCCAGATGCGCCGCGGCGGGCGGATCTTCATCGACGGCCGGGAAGTCCCGCCGCCCGAGAGGCTCGATTTCCTGCACTACTTCCCCTTCGGCAAGCTGATCCAGGACCAGGTGGTCGACTGCGGCGACGGGTACTTCGTGCTGGGCGACGACAGCCGCGACTCGGACGACAGCCGGTTTAACGGCCCGGTCCCGCCCGAGCGGATCATCGGCCGGGCGTGGGTGATCCTGGGGCCGGCCGGGCGACGCGGCTGGGTCCGCTGATCGCCGCACCGCAGCCGTCTCGCTCCGCGAGGCGAGGCCCCACCGTAGCCGTCTCGCCCTGCCAGACGAGGCCGCGCACCGGCGTCTCGCCCAAAACACGCCTGGCGTGCTTTTCGTACGTCGGCCGATCACACGAGGGGGCGGGCTTGCCGCGCAAGCGTGCGGCCCTTATAATGTCTAGCGACCCTGTCAAAAAACCGCTTTCGGCCAGGACTACCTTGCGAGGAGCGAAACGATGAATTCCCGACGCTGGTCCGTGGTCGGGGTGACGGTGGCCGTGGGGCTGTTGGTTGGCTGGTCGGTGCTTACGAGCGACGCCGGCGGCCCGCGCCCGGAAGGGGACAGTCCCATTTTCGCTGCGCGAAAATCGGGACAGTCCCCGGGCCCGTCCGCAGCCTCACCGAAGCAGAAGACCACCCCGCCGAGCCAGGAGGAAGGCCAGGTGCACGAGCCCGCCCCCCGCACCAACCCGGCTTCGACCCACGGCGCAGAGAAGCAGACGTCGCCGGAGGCCGCCGAAAAGATCGACTGGAAGAAGATCTCCGACGCCGAGTGGCGGAAACGCCTCACGCCCGAGCAGTACCAGGTCACCCGGCGCAAAGGGACCGAGCGCCCCTTTACGGGCAAGTACTGGAACACGAAGACCGAGGGCACGTACCGCTGCGTGGGCTGCGGGCTGGAGCTGTTCTCGTCCGAGTCGAAGTTCGACGCCCACTGCGGCTGGCCGAGCTTCTACGAGCCGATCGACAAGGAGGCCGTCCAGACCGCCCCCGACTTCTCCCACTTCATGCGCCGCACCGAAGTCCTCTGCCCCCGCTGCGGCGCCCACCTCGGCCACGTCTTCCCCGACGGCCCCAAGCCCACCGGGCTGCGCTACTGCATCAATTCGGCGTCGCTGAACCTGGAGAAGAAATCGGCCGACGAGAAGAAGACGCCGGACAAAGAAGACACCGGCGACTGATTCCACCACACGGGGATCTGAACAGGAGGTAACGGAGGAAACGAAGGGTGTCTCGAAGGCCCCCGTGAACTTCCGGCCGACCCTCGGCTGCTCCGTTCCCTCCGTTCCCTTCTGTTCGGATCCTTCTTTTCTGCCCTACCCGTTCTTCTCCTGGAAATCCCGCATGAACTCGGTCAGGGCCTCGACGCCCTCGATGGGCATCGCGTTATAGATCGAGGCCCGGCAGCCGCCCACGGAGCGGTGGCCTTTGAGGAAGGCGAGGTCGTGCTGCTCGGCCTCTTTGAGGAACTTCGCGGTCAGCTCGTCGCTGGGCAGCCGGAAGGGGACGTTCATGATCGAGCGGCAGCCCTTCTCGGCGTGGCCGGGGTAAAAGCCCCCGGAGGCGTCGATCACGTCGTAGAGCAATTGCGACTTGCGCCGGTTGAACTCGTGGACCTTGTCCAGGCCGCCGAACTCCGCAAGCAGCCAGTCGGTCACCAGTTTGACGAAATAGACGGCGAAGCAGGACGGCGTGTTCAGCAGCGACTTGGCCTCGGCCAGCTTGCCGTAGTGGAGCATCGACGGCAGCCCAGCCGGGCAGCGCCCGAGCAGGTCCCGGCGGATGATGACCACCGTGACGCCCGCCGGGCCGAGGTTCTTCTGCGCACAGGCGAAGAGGATCCCGTACCGCTCGATCGCCACCGGGCGGCAAAGGATATCCGACGAGGCGTCGCAGACCAGCGGCACGTCGCCCACCTCCGGCTCGGCCGGGAACTGCACGCCTTGGATCGTCTCGTTCGACGTGACGTAGACGTAGGCCGCCTTGGGGTCGAGGTCCGGCTCGCCGGCGGCGGGCGTGCGGTTGTAGTTGGTCCCGGCCGCGTCGAAGGCCGCGCGGACCCGGCCCTGGGTCTTGGCCTCGGCCATGGCCTTCTTACCCCAGTTGCCCGTAAGGATATAGTCCGCCGACTTGCCGCCGAGCAGGTTCATCGGTGCCATGGCGAATTGCAACTGGGCCCCGCCCTGGAGGAACAGCACGGCGTGCGACTCGGGAATGCCCAACAGACGGCGCAGGTTGGCCTCGGCCGCCTCGATGATCTCGGTGAAGGGCTTCGAGCGGTGGCTCAGCTCGAGGACTGACACGCCCACCCCCGGCAGGGCCAGCAGGTCGCGCCGGGCCTCTTCCAAGGCCGCCACCGGCAGCACGGCCGGCCCGGGCGAGAAGTTGTAAACACGCTTGGTCATGACGCTATGCCTCCTCGGAACGGTGTTTTCGGAGCTGGAAACTCCACAGTGTAGCGAAACGCCCGGGGGCTGCCCAGGGGGCGGCGAGACCCCGCGGCGCGGGCCGGGGACTCTCGCCTTCGGTTCAATCCCGCCCGGGGCCGTGATACAATGGGGTGACGGACTGCTTCGAATCGCGAGGTGGAACCAAGCGGGAGGCCAAGCTATGCCTGTACACGACTGGACCCGCGTGACTGCCGGGACTTTTCACGACTTCCACACGGGCTGGATCGTCCATCTTCGGGAGACCCTCAACGGGGGGCTGTTGCCCGAGGGGTACTACGCCATGGCCGAGCAACGGGCCGGCCAGGCTATCCCCGATGTCCTCACGCTGAAGACAGCCGGTGCAGAGAAGCTCTCTTCCGGCTCGGGTGGCCCCGTCGCCCTGGCTGAGGCCCCGCCCAAAGTCGCTCTTACCATGCGGGCGGACGAGAACACGCAATACGCGCTGCGTCGCCGCACCCTGACCATCCGCCACCGCAGCGGCGATGAGATCGTGGCGCTGGTCGAGATCGCCTCGCCGGCGAACAAGGACCGGGCCTCGGCCGTGCGGGATTTCGTCGAGAAGGCCGCCGCGTCGCTCGGGCAGGGTTACCACCTGCTCGTCGTCGATCTGTTCCCGCCCGGGCCGCACGACCCGCGGGGGCTGCACGGGGCGATCTGGGACTGGATCGGGGCCGGGCAGCCGTACGAGGTGCCTGACGGCAAGCCGCTCACCCTGGCCGCGTACGTGGCCAACGTGCTCCCCTCGGCCTTCGTCGAGCCGCTCGCCGTGGGCGTCACCCTGCCGGACATGCCCCTGTTCCTCGATCCCGAGTGGTACGTAAACGTTCCCCTCGAAGAGACCTACGCGACGGCCTACCGCGGCGTGCCCCGGCGGTGGCGGGAGGTCGTCGAAGCCTGAGTGGGTCCGACGCTCCGCGGCGGACCGAGCGACGTCGCGGACGGCCGTCGCGGCACTTATGACGACACCCGCTTCGCTCGGCCCACCCCCCAGGCACAACAACCCCCAAGGAGCCCCGCCATGAGACGCATCCTTTCGACCCGACCGACCGTGCTGCTGCTCGCCCTGCTGCTCGTCGCGGCACCGTGCAATGACCGTTCCCTCCGGGCGGCCGAAGAACCCGAACATGTCGACGTCTACACGAGCGGCCAGGGCGGCTACCACACCTACCGCATCCCGGGCATCGTGTTGACCAACGAGGGCACTCTGCTGGCCTTCTGCGAGGGGCGCAAGACCGGGCGCGGCGACCACGGCGACTTGGACCTCGTGCTGCGGCGCAGCAGCGACGGCGGCAAGACCTGGGACCCGATGCAGTTGGTCTATGAAGAGGGGGGCACGGCCAAGATCACCATCGGAAACCCCTGCCCGGTCGTCGATCGCAAGACCGGCACGGTCTGGCTCCCCTTCTGCCGCGACAACGACCGGGTGTTTATCACCCATAGCACCGACGACGGCAAGACCTGGGCCGGGCCCACCGAAATCACCGCCGACGTCAAGGACCCGACCTGGAGCTGGTACGCCACCGGGCCGGGCCACGGCATCCAGCTCACCACCGGCCGGCTGCTCGTGCCCTGCGACTGCCGCGGCGAGAAAGGATCGGGCGACTGGCGCCGCAAGGGCTACTCGCTGGCCTTCTTCAGCGACGATAGCGGCAAGTCCTGGAAACGGGGTGATCTGACCGGCGTGGGCATGAACGAGTGCGAGGCGGTGGAGCTGGCCGACGGCTCGGTCCTCCTCTCCATGCGAAACTACTACGGCAAGAACCAGCGGGCCTTCGCGCGCAGCAGCGACGCCGGGCTGAGCTGGTCGAAGCCGGAGCACCACGAAGAGGTCTATTGCCCAACGTGCCAGTCGAGCATCCAGCGGTACTCACTCGAGCCGAAGAACGTCATCCTCTACTCGGGCCCCGGCGGGCCGGGACGCAGCCATCTGACCGTCCGCGCAAGCTACGACGAGGGCAAGACCTGGCCCGTTGCCCGAGTCCTCTACCCCGGCTCGGCGGCCTACAGCGACCTGGTCGTGGCCGGCGACGGCACGATCGGCTGCCTCTACGAGCGCGACAACTACGGCAAGATCACCTTCGCCCGGTTCACGCTCGATTGGCTCACCGAGTAGGTCCGACGCTCCGCGGCGGGTCGCACGGCGTGAGGGAGTGCCGCAGGCAAATCCGAATGTCGAAATCCGAAACAAATCCCAAGTCCGAAATTCGCAATGTCCCAAACCTGGACCGCCCCAACCGAGGACCTACCCCCGCCTGAAAGAGACGCCCCTGTGAAATCATTCCGTGCGGCCGTTGCGTGCATCCTGGGTGTTTTCGTAACCAGCGCCGCCCTGGGTGCGTCCGAGGCGCCGCCGGCGGGGCCCGCGGCCGGGCCGGCCGTCCTTGAATGGGACGCCCTGCCGCCGCTGCCCGACCCCGAGGGATTCGCCGGCATGTTCGCCGGGGTGTCGGGCAACGACCAGACCGGCCGGGCCCTGGTCCTGGCCGGCGGGGCCAATTTCCCCCAAGGACGCCCGTGGGACGGCGGCCAGAAGGTCTGGTACGACCGGGTCTTCGTGCTCCCCGATCCCCAGGGCCAGTGGAAGACCGGGTTGAAGCTGCCCCGGGCGCTGGCTTATGGTGTTTCGGTCACGGCCGGCGACGGCGTGATCTGCCTCGGCGGCGGCGATGCGAAGCGCCACTACGCCGACGTGTTCAAGCTCAACTGGACCGGTGAGCGGCTCGAGGTCGAAGAGCTGCCCCCCATGCCCGAGCCGGCCGCATTCTTCTGCGGCGCGGTGCTCGACGGCGTGATCTACGTGGCCGGCGGCAAGGACTGGCCTGTGCCCTACCGTCCCTCGGGCGAGCCCGAGCGTCTGCCCGTGGCCATGAAGACCTTCTGGGCGCTGGACCTCGGCAAGCCGCGTGGGGAACTTGGGTGGGAGAAGCTCGAGCCGTGGCCCGGGCCGGCGAGGATGCAGGCCGTGGCCGCCGTGCAGCAGGGGAAGTTCTTTCTGTTAGGCGGCGTGGGGCTCGACAACGCCCGCCCCGGCGACGACAAGCGGGTCTTCCTGACCGACTGCTACGCCTACGATCCTAAGGACAAGAGCTGGACCCGTATCGCCGATCTGCCGCGTCCGGCGGCGGCCGCGCCCACGCCGGCGATGCCGCTCGGGCAGGCGAGCTTCGCCCTGGTCGGCGGCGACGACGGCCAGAACGCCTTTCGCGTGATGGAGCTGAAGGACTCCCACCCCGGATTCCCCGCCTCGGTCCTCTGCTACCACACGATCACCGACACCTGGTCGGTACGGGGTGAGTACCCCAAGGAGCCGGGCGCGGGCGTCTGGCCGCCGGTCACCACGAACGCAGCGACCTGGCACGGCCGCTACGTGGTGCCCAGCGGCGAGGCCCGGCCGGGCATCCGCACGCCGGCGGTCTACTGGGCCAAGCCGGCCGAGGTCCGCCGCCACTTCGGCTGGCTCGACTACGTGGTGCTGGCCGTCTACCTGGGCGCCCTGGTGGCCATGGGGTTCTACTTCTCGCGCCGCGAGAAGACCACGGGCGACTTCTTTCTCGGCGGGCACCGCATCCCCTGGTGGGCGGCCGGACTGTCGATCTTCGGCACCCAGCTCAGCGCGATCACCTTCATGGCCATCCCGGGCAAGGCATTCCACACCGACTGGCTCTACTTCCTGGGCAACATGATGATCGTGGTCACCGCCCCGGCCATCGTTTTCCTCTACCTCCCCTTCTTCCGCCGGCTCAACGTGACCACCGCCTACGAGTACCTCGAAAAGCGGTTCAACGGGGCCACGCGACTGCTGGGCAGCACGGCGTTCGTCCTGTTTCAAGCCGGGCGCATGGGCGTGGTCCTCTTCCTGCCCGCCGCGGCACTGCACACGGTGACCGGCATGGACGTCTACCTCTGCATCGCGGTGATGGGGGTGCTGGCCACGCTCTACACCGTCCTGGGCGGGATCGAGGCCGTGGTCTGGACCGACGTGCTCCAGGTGTTCGTGCTCTTGGGCGGGGCCCTGTTGGCGCTGGCGATCATCGTCTTCGAGGTCGACGGCGGGCTGAGGGCGATCGTTGCCGAGGGGGCCGCGGCCGGCAAGCTCCGCATGGTCCACCTCACCTGGGACTGGACCGCCGCCGCCCTCTGGGTCGTGCTCTTGGGTAAGCCGATCGAGGTGCTCATCTCCTATACCGCCGACCAGACCGTGGTGCAGCGCTATCTCACGACCAAGGACGAAAAGGCGGCCGCCCGGGGTATTTGGACCAACGCCGCGCTCACGATCCCCGCCTCGGTCATCTTCTTCGGCGTGGGCACGGCGTTGTGGGCCTTCTACCGCGGCCATCCCGAGATGCTCAACCCCACCGGCAAGATCGACGAGATCTTCCCCTGGTTCATCTCGCAACAATTGCCGATGGGCGTCGCGGGCCTGGTGATCGCCGGGCTGTTCGCCGCGGCCATGTCGAGCCTCGACAGCAGCATGAACTCGATGGCCACCGCCGTGACCACCGACTTCTACCGCCGTTATCGCCCGGAAGCGCCCGACGCGAAGTGCCTGCGCCTGGCCCGCGGGCTGACCGTGGTCTTCGGCGCCGTGGGGACCGCGCTGGCCCTGTACATGGCCTATCTCAACAGCACCTCGATGTGGGACCAGTACATCAAGATCATCGGCCTGTTCGGCGGCGGGCTGGCGGGGCTTTTTGCACTGGGGATCTTTACGCGCCGCACCACGACCGCCGGCGCCCTGGTCGGCTTCGGCTCGAGCGCGGCCCTGTTGGCCTGGGTCCAGCACGTCTCGCCGATGCACGCCATGCTCTACCCGGCCGTGAGCATGGGAAGCTGCGTCGCCGTCGGCTACCTCGCCAGCCTGCTGCTGCCCGGCGAGGCCCGCCGCCACGAGGGGCTGACCGTCTACACCATGCGGTAGTGCCGTTTCGTTTTGACACTCCGACTCGACGGGTCTATACTCACTGACGCGTCAGAACGGGCCAAGGCTCGCAACAACTCGATTCCGCCGGACTTCGCGCCGGCAGTCCTCAATTGGGAGATCACCATGAATCGCCGGTTTAGCCGTACGACGACGGCCGCGTTGGCCGCCGTCGCCGTGTTGTCGCTCGTCGCCGCCACCCGTGCGGCGGACAAGGTGAAGGTCTTCATCCTCGTCGGGCAATCGAACATGCAGGGCCAGGCGTCGCTGGTCACGCTCGCCCACCAGATCAAGGAAGAGCGGACCCGCGAGCAGTTCGCCCACCTCCACGACGGCAAGGGCAACTACCTGGTGCGCGACGACGTGTGGATCAACTTCCTCGAGCGCCACGGCAAGCTGGAGGTCGGCTACGGCGCCAGGGAACGTTTCGGGCCCGAGCTGGGGTTCGGCTGGACCGTGGGCGACGCCCTGGACGAGCCGGTGCTGATCATCAAGGCGGCCTACGGCGGGCGGTCGCTGTTCCGCGACTTCCGCCCGCCCTCGGCCGGATTGCCCGACGAGGAGCACCTCCAGAAGGAGCTGGAGAACACCAAGAAGCGTCACCCCGAGACGACGATGGACGACGTCAAGGAAAAGTACGGCTTCGCCTACCGGGATATGATGGGCGAAGTGAAGAACGTGCGGGAGAACTACCGGACGCTCTTCCCCGAGCTTGCGGACAAGGAGCTGGAGCTGGCCGGGTTCGTGTGGTTTCAGGGGTGGAACGACATGATCAACGGCGAGTACTCCGCCGCGTATACCGAGAACATGGTTCACTTCATCAAGGACGTGCGCAAGGACTTGGGCGCGCCGAACCTGCCGTTTGTGATCGGCCAGCTCGGCGTGGGCGGACCTTACGAGGGGGAGGACGCGACCACGGACAAGAAGGAGATCTTCAAGGCGAACCAGGCCGCGGCGGCCGACCTGCCGGAGTTCAAGGGCAACGTCGCCGTGGTAAGAACCGACCAGTATTGGGACCCGGTGGCCGCCGAGGCCTACAAGGTCTGGCGCGAGGACATCGACGCCTGGCGCCACTACGGCAACGACTTCGCGTACCACTACCTCGGTAGCCCCAAGATTATCTACGAAATCGGCGAGGCTTTCGGCCGGAAGATGCTCGAGTTGCTCGGCAAGTGAACCGCTCGACGGGAACGAAGAAAGGGACCTGGTTTGTTTTGCCGCACAAAATAAACCAGGTCCCTTTTTCGTTACGGCAGTACCCACGGGCGCAGGAGGAACGTCAGCGCGGTCACCACCGCCAGCCCGATGAGGTTCAGCCAAACGCCGGCCTTGACCATCTGGCCGATGCGCACGTGGCCCGAGCCGAAGACGATGGCGTTGGGCGGGGTGGCCACGGGCATCATGAACGCACAGCTTGCGGCCATTCCGGCGGGCAGGAGCAGGACCATCGGGTCGAGGCCCAAACCCAACGCCGCCGCGCCCAGGATCGGCAGAAACACGTTGGCCGTGGCCGTGTTGCTGGTAAGCTCGGTCAACAGCAGGATCGTGCCGGTGGTCAAGAGCACCAGGAGCACGAGGGGAAGCTGATCGAACACGGCCACCTGGTGCCCGATCCACGCGCTCAGCCCGCTCTGCTCGAACCCGGCCGCCAGGCTCAAGCCGCCGCCGAATAGCAGGAGCACACCCCAGGGCACTTTGGTGGCGGTCTTCCAGTCGAGCACGAACTGCCCTCGCCGGGCGTCGGCCGGAATGACGAACAGCAGCACGGCCCCCGCCAGGGCAATCGTGGCGTCGTGGACCCTTTCGACCGCCGGCACGCGCTGGGCGAGCCACGTCCAATGGCTCAGGGGCTCCCGGACAATCCAGGCGATGGCCGTGGGCACGAACACCGCCAACACGCTCCACTCGCCGCGGCTCATCGGCCCGAGCTTGGCCAGCTCCTCGCGAATCAGCTTGCGCCCGCCGGGGATCGCCTTGATGCGGATGGGGTAAACGACCTTCACCAGCCACAACCACGCCAAGACGAGGAACACGGCGGCCACGGGCAGCCCAACGCTGAGCCACGCGGCGAACGTGATCTCGACGTTGAAGCTGTCTTTGGCGATACCCGCGAGGATGAGGTTCGGCGGCGAGCCGACCAGCGTGCCCAGCCCCCCGATGCTGGCGGCGTAGGCGATGCCCAGCATCAGGCAGACGGGGAAGTTGGCTGCGCCGCCCGACGCGCCGCCCGACGGGCCGGCGGCTTCGCGGGTCCCCGCTGCCTCGCCGAGCCGCTCGGAGACCAGCGCGATCACGCTCAGTCCGATGGGCAGCATCATCACGGTCGTCGCGGTGTTGCTGATCCACATCGAGAGGAAGGCCGTGGCCAGCATGAACCCGCCGACGAGCCTTGCGGGCCGGGTGCCCACGGCCAGGACCGTCAACAGGGCGATCCGCCGGTGCAGATTCCACCGCTCGATGGCCAGGGCGATGAGAAACCCGCCCAGGAAAAGGAAGATGAACGGATGGGCGTAAGGGGCCGCGGCCTTGCCGATCTCGAGCACGCCGAAGAGCGGGAAGAGCACGATGGGCAACAGGGCGGTCACGGCCAGCGGCAGGCCCTCGGTGAGCCAGAGCACGGCCATCAACGCGGCCACGGCGGCGGTCGCCCGGGCCGCCGGGCTCATTCCCGCATCGGAGCCCGGCAAGAGCGCATAGACCGCCACGGCCAGGATCGGTGCCCCGAGGCGTCCCACCCAGCCGAGCACCGAGGCACGGTCCGGTTCCGTCGATCCATCCACCGTGGTCACTTAGCGTCGGGGTAGCCGGGCGCGCCGCCGAGGTAGGGGTATTGGTCGAACTTCTCGCCCCCGCCGACCACGCGCGGATCGGCGGTCGCCTCGAGCCGTTCGACGAGCCGCCGGTCCAGCTCCTTGCGGACTTCGGCGTACGCGGGGTCGGCGGCCACGTTGTCGAGCTGCCCCGGGTCCTTCTTCAGGTCGTACAGCTCCTCGGCCGGGCGCTTGCCGAAGGCCAGCTCGAACAGCCGGCGATGCTGGTCGTCCTTGTCGCGGTTGTCGACCATGTACATCTTGGTCGGCCCGTTGTCACAGTCGCCGTACCAGGCGTTCTTGAATGCGGCCTTCTGCCAATTCGGCGTGCCCGCGGGCCAGCGGTCCGGCCGGAAGTTGCGAATGTAGAGGAAGTCGTGCGTGCGGATCGCCCGGCAGGGGTATCCGCCCATGTCGGGCGCCTCCTGGGCCGGGCAGTGCCGCTCCTTGCCCACTAAGACGAAGTCCCGCTCCGGATCGACGCGCCCGGAATCCGAGCTTGTGAGCACGCTGATCAAGCTCCGCCCGGTCATCGCGTCGGGCGGCTTCAGCCCGGCCGCTTCCAAGAACGTCGGCGCAAAGTCGGTAAAGCTGACGAAATCGTCCACCGTGCGCCCCGGCTTGATCTTGCCGGGCCAGCGGACGGCCAGGGGCATCCGGGTCCCGCTGTCGTAGAGGTTGCTCTTGCACCGCGGAAAGGGCATGCCATTGTCGCTCGTCATCACGACCAGCGTGTTGTCCAGCTCGCCGATCTGTTCGAGCGAGGCCAGCGCCGCGCCGACCAGCTTGTCGAACCGCTGCACCTCGAAGTAGTAGTCGGCCACGTCGCTGCGGACCTCCGCGGCGTCGGGGAAACAGCCGAACAGGTGTACTTTGTCGAGGTCCATACCCGAGGCGGCCCCGGAGCCCCTCTGGTACGGCCGGTGCGGGTCGCTGCTGCCGAGCCAGAAGCAGAACGGCTTGCCCTCGGCGCGGGCTTTGAGGAACGCCTGGAAGCTGTGAAAGGGCTTGCCGGCCAGCTCGCGCCCGGGCGTTTGCGTGCGTCCGGGTCCCCAGCCCTTGCCGCACCGGCCGACTTCGTAGCCGGCGGCCTGGAGCAGCTCGGGATAGGTCGCGAACTTGTCGGGGAAGACGCTCCACAGGTTGCCGCCGGCCTCGAGGCGCCAGTGCCACTGGCCGGTCAGGGCCGCACCACGCGACGGGGTGCAGGAAGGCGAGGAGACGTAGGCATGGTGAAAGAGCAGGCCCTCGCGCGCCAGCCGGTCGAACGTGGGCGTTTTGACCACCGGGTCTCCGTAGGCCCCGGCGTGCGGCCAGCTCCAATCGTCGGCGATCGCGAACAGGATGTTGGGCCGCTTCTGTTGCGCCGCCATGCCGGGCCGCGGCCCGAGCAGCCAGCTAGAGCACAGCAGCAAGATGGCGACGACCCCCAGGGGGGTTGGATGGAGTGGTCTCATGGTTGGCTCCTGATGCGTGAAACGTGGTGTGCCAGCGGTTCAGCCACTTTGCGAAGCGATCTGTACGACGGCCTTCCAAGGCCGTCGAGCGACTGGAAGCTGCGCCGACCGCCTTCCGAGGCCGTCGAGCGACTGGAAGCTGCGCCGACCGCCTTCCGAGGCCGTCGAGCGACTGGAAGCTGCGCCGACCGCCTTCCAAGGCCGTCGAGCGACTGGAAGCTGCGCCGACGGCCTTGGAAGGCCATCGTACCTCGCACTCGTTCGCGGTGACCGCACCCAGACGGTCTTCGCGGGACCTCCAGGATACATGACCGTCGGTCCGGCGTCACGCAGGCCGGGACGAGGCCACATTCGCCACTCGTCCCATCTTCGCCATCTTCCGGAAGCTGCGGAATCCTGACTATCCAAGCGCTGTAGCCCCACCTCGCAATCTCCGATACACTACGCGGCGAGACTTGGCAACGAAAAAGGGACCTGGTTTGTTTTGCCGGAACGGCCCGAACGGTGCATCGCACAAAACAAACCAGGTCCCTTTTTCGTTGGCGACACAAGCGAGCGCACGGAGGCGTCGAATGTCGAACTGGCCCTTGCGGTTCGTCCACGCCGGGGACTTCCACCTGGAGTCGCCGCCGCGGGGCGTGGCCGAGGTGCCCGAGCACCTCCAGGACCTCTTCCTCGAGGCCCCCTACTGGGCGGCCGAACGGGTCTTCGAGACCGTCCTGGCCGAAGAGGCCAAGCTGCTAATCCTCTCGGGCGACGCGCTCGATGCGTCGCAGACCGGGCCGCGCGGGCCATTGTTCCTCTGCGAGCAGTTCGCGCGCCTGGCCGAGCGGGGAATCCCGGTCTATTGGGCGGGCGGCAAGGTCGATCCGCCGGACGCCTGGCCCGCCTCGATCCCCCTTCCCGAGAACGTCCACCGGTTTGCCCCGGGCGAGCCCGAGGAGCGGCTCTTCGAGCAGGAGGGGGTGCCCGTCGTGCGGATCGCCGGGGTGAGCCTCGGCGGGCGCCGCAGGCCGCGGGCGCGGGACTTCACCCCCGACCCGGGCGGCCTGCCCACGCTGGCCGTGCTCTACGGCAAGGCCGACCCCGAAGCCCTGGCCCGGCGCGGCGTCCACTACTGGGCCCTGGGCGGCCCACATGAGCGCAGCACGCCGGTGAGCTCCCCCTGCGTGGTCCACTATCCGGGCAGTCCCCAGGGCCGCTCGCCCGGCGAGCCGGGCACGCACGGTTGCACCCTGGTCGAGCTGGAAGAGGACGGCCGGGCACGCACCAGCTTCGTGCCGACCGACGTGATGCGGTGGATGACCGAGCGGGTCGCGATCGAGCCGGCGACGAAGCGCGAGGACCTCGAATCCCTCTTGCGCCAGCGAATGCAGGCCCTGATCGAGGCCGCGCCGAACGTCGACCTGCTCGTCTCGTGGACCGTGGCCGGAAGCGGGCCGCTCGTGAAACGGCTGGGGCGGCCCGGGCTGGCCGACGAGCTGCTGGGCACCCTGCGGAGCCAGTTCGGCTTCGGCCCGCCCGCCGCTTGGAGTCTTGCGATCGAGGTCGAGCCATCCGTCGGGTTGCCCGACGAGGTCTACGACGAGGAGACGATCCGCGGCGACTTCCTGCGGGCGATCCGCTCGCTCGAAGAGGACCCGGACGCGCCGCTCGATTTGGAGCCGTACTTGGGCGAGTCGCACGGCAGCGGCCCGTTTCGTGTCCTGGCCCGGGTCGACGATCCGGGCGCCCGGGCGTCGCTGCTTTGCGAGGCCGCCCTGTTGGGCGCCGAGCTTCTAAGCGGTGAGGAGCAACGACCGTGAGAATCACCGGCCTCTCAATCGACGGCTTCGGGGTTTGGACCGGGCTCGCTTTGGAGCAGCTCGACGGGGGGCTCAACCTGCTCTACGGCCCCAATGAGGCCGGGAAGACCACCCTGTTGCAGTTCATCCGCTCGGTGTTGTACGGGTTTTCGCCGGCGCGGCGGAAGTACCTGCCGCCGGTCCACGGCGGACGGCCCGGCGGACGGCTCGAAGTGGCCGGCCCCGACGAAACCTTCCGCATCGAGCGCTACCTGGAAGCGCACGGCGACCAACGAGACCACGAGGAACTCGTGCTCAGCGCCCGCGACGGCACGCGCCACGCCGGACACCGGCTCAAAGAGCTGCTCGGCGACGTGGACGAGGACGTATTCCAGAACGTCTTCGCCGTGGGGCTGCGCGAGATCCAGGAGCTGGGCACGCTCGGCGACACCGAGGCGGCCCAGCGCCTCTACCGCCTCACGGCCGGCCTGGACCGCGTCTCGCTCTTGGACGTGGTCCACGAGCTGGACGCCTCGCGCCGGCGCCTGCTCGATCCCGACGGCGGGGCGTGCCAGCTCCTCCAACTCCGCGAGCAGCAGCAGCAGCTTCGCGGAGAACTCGAAGAGCTGTGCAAGCGGACGCAGCGTTACGGGCGCCTGGCCGCCCAGCGGAACCGGCTCGATCGCGAGACCGGCCGCTTCGAAGCCGAAAACGAGCGGCTCGGACAACAGGCCCGGCTGGTCGAGATGGCCATCACGCTCCGCGAGCGCTGGGCCCGGCGCGCGGACCTCGACGCCCAGCTTGCGGCCCTCGGGCCTGCGGCCGAACTGCCCGACGGGGCCCTCGAACGGCTCGACGCCCTCTCCGCGCGAATCAAGCGCCACCGCGAGCGGGGGCTCGCCCTGAAACGCGAGCGGCAGCGCCTTCGCGAGGAGTTGGGCGAGCGGAGGCTCAGCGAGACGCTCTGGCGCCAGACGCCGCGGATCGAGGCCCTGCTGGAGCAGCGCACGTGGATCGAGACGCTGAAGCGCCAGGTCGCCGAGCTGGACTCCGAGGTCGGCCAGCTCGATGGGGACCTTGCGAGCCGACGGCGCCAGCTCGGCGTGGGCGCGGAGGGGGGTACGGGCGGGGGTGTGGACGGGATCGCCCAAGAGCTTCCAACGATATCGAGGAGCACGATCGCGGCCCTGCGACCCGCGGCCCGGGCGGTCCGCCAGTACCGGCAGCGGGTCGAGCAGGCCAAGGCGGAGGTCGCCGCGGCCAAAGAAACCGCCGAGTCGCTCGGCCGGCAGATCGACGACGCTTTGGTCGAGCTGGGCCACACCGACCTCAGTGCGGCCCTGGATCAGGCAGGCGGGCGCGTGGCCCAACTCCGCCGGCGGAGCCAGATCGACGAGCGGCTCGACGAGATGGCCCGCTACCAGTCGGAACTCGAGACCCAGAGCCGCCGTCTGGTCGAGCGCCAAGTGCTGCCGCTGCCGGTGCTGGCCGGCTTCGGGGCCGTGTTCGTGCTGGGCGTGATGCTGATCCTTGCCGGGCTGGTGGGCGTGTTCGTGCCGAGCTGGGTGACCGGCTCGATGGCCTGGGGCATCGCGCTGTTGGGGGCCGTGGGTGCGGCGGCGGCGGCCGTGGGCAAGATCGCGGTGGAGCGGGCAAGTCTGCGCCGGCTCGATGCCTGCCAGAAACAGATCCGGATGCTCGGCACCCAGATCAAGCAGACCCAAGAGGAGCGCCGCACGCTCGATGCCGCCCTGTCGCCCGGCGGCGGCCCGATCCAGAGCCGGCTCGAAGCGGCCGAGCGTGAACTGGCGGCCCTGGAGGAGCTGGTTCCCTTAGACGGCCGGCGATCCGGCGCCCGGCAGGATGCCCACGCCGCGGCCGGGCGCGTCAACCTGGCCGAGCACGAGTTGAAGACGGCCCTGCGCCGGTGGCAGGAGGCACTGCGCACGGTGGGGCTCCCGCCGGGGTTGCGCCCCGGGCAGGTCAAGCAACTCGGGCGGGATTGCGACCGGGTGCGGGAGACGGTGCGTCGTACCGAGAGCACCCGGCAGGAGCTGGCCGCCCGGCGCGGCGAGCTCGACGCGATCTCCGGGCGGATCCGCGAGCTGGTCAGGCAGTGCGGCGTCTCGGTCTCGGCCGACGACCCGTTGGAACAGCTCCGGCAGCTTGCCGAGGCCGCTGCGGAGCAGGAGCGGCAGTTCGGGCGGCGGCAGGAGTTCCGCCGACGGGCACGGGTGCTGCGGCGCAAGCTCGCCCGGCACGTGGCCGCCTTTCGCCGGTTCTCGCGCCGTCGCAAGGACCTGCTACGCCGCGCCGGCGCCGACGACGAGCAGCAGTTCCGCCGGCGGGCGCTCGAAGTGGCCCGGGCGGGGGTCCTGCGGCGCGAGCGGGACGCGGTGGCCCGAGAGATCGAGGCCGCGCTGGGCAACTCCTTCACGGAAGCCGACCTGGCCGCGGAGTTCGAGGGGCATTCGCCCGATGCGCTCGAGTCCCACCGCGACCAGTTGCTCGACCGGCTGGGCACGATCGAGTCGGAGCTGAAGGACAAGCTGGAGGCCCGGGGCCGGCTCGCCGAGCAGATGCGGTCCCTGGCCGACGACAAGCTGGCGGCCCGAAAACGGCTGGAGCTGGCCACGGTCGAGAAGCGGCTCGAGGCGGCGGCCCGGCGCTGGCGCGTGCTGGCCGTGACCAGCCACACGCTCGATTCGATCCGGGCCGACTACGAGCGGAACCGTCAGCCCGAGGCCCTGCGCGAGGCATCCGGCTATCTCGAACGCTTCACCGAGGGGCGGTACCGCCGGGTTTGGACGCCGTTGGGCGAGGACGTGCTTAGGGTCGACGACGCCGGGGGCCGCGCCCTGCCGGTCGAGGTCCTAAGCCGTGGCACGCGCGAGCAGCTCTTCCTGAGTCTCCGGCTGGCCCTGGCCGGGGGCTATGCCCGTGCCGGGGCGGCCTTGCCGCTGGTGCTCGACGACGTGCTCGTGAACTTCGACGCGGCCCGGGCCAAGGCCGCGGCCAGGGTGCTGCGGGATTTCGCCGCCGAGGGCCACCAACTGCTGGTCTTCACCTGCCACGAGCACATCGTCAAGCTCTTCCGCACCTTGAAGGTGGCGGTCACTGAGCTGCCGGACCATTGCGAGGGGAGGCGTGTGTCGCTGACGGTCGGGCCGCCGACCACGAAACGGCCTGCAAAACGCAAGCCGGCCCTGCCCCCGCCCGAACCGGAAGAGCCGCCGGAAGAAGAGGCCGAGCCCGAACCTGAAGAGGTGGTGGCCGAAAACGAGCTGGATGCCGAGCCGGAAGACGAAATCCTAATCGACGACGAGTACGAAGCGGACGAGGAGTGGGACGAAGAGGAGGAGGAAGAAGAGCCGTCGAACGAGGATGGAGACTGGGAGGAGGACGAGGAGTGCGAAGAAGACGAGGACCAGGACTACGAAGACGACGACGAAGACGAGCCGGAGGACTTCGAGGAGGAAGAGGACCTGGAGGACGGAGAGGACGAGGAGGAACCCTCAACCCGCCGGGGGGCGTTCGACGCCGATTACTACGACCCGCGCGACGCCTCAAACGAGCTGGACGCCGCCTAAAAAAGGTACGTAGTACCTTTTTTGCGGCAAGATAGGGGGGATGGGGAGGTTTGTGTCGGCGCGGGGCAGGCAGAGCGGCGCAGGAAGACACGAAAGAACGCGAACGGGAAGCGGGCACGACTACTGGTCGATGGATATGGGCAGAGCGGTTGCCTCGGCACTCCTTCGTTTTCGTGGTCTCGACCTTTCGTGCCTTCGTGACTCGCCGATCAGATCACTTCAGCTCGCCACCGTGCCCTCGGATGCCCGACGCACGAGGCCCTGATAGCGGGAGCGGAAGTCGAGGGCCATCCAGCCGAGAAAGACGTTCACGCTCACGGAAGCGATGAGCCCGAACAGCGTGACCAACAGCGGCACCCAGGGCTTGGGCTTTTCGCCCGCGGCGCCCTGTTCTTGTTTCGCCTTCTCGGGCGCCGGAGGGCCGGCATCTTCCTCGGGCATTTGGAAGACCGCTTGCTCGGCCTTCATGGGTTCTCGGGCGGAGACATCGGGCAGCAGGTTGGGGGGTGACGTGGCGGGCCAAGAGCGTGGCTGCGGCTCGGCACCGCCCGGTTCGCCGACCTCCCCGGCATGAGGCGTGAGCGAGCCCGGCAGCGGCACGGCCGGCCGTTCCGCTTCCCCCGAAACACCGGGCACTTCCGGCAACGGCTGCTCGAAAGGCGGCGCTTGAAGCGCGGGCGAGGCAACGCCTGGCGAAGCCGACGGGTCGGGAAGTGCCGAGAAGGGCGCCAAACCGGGCGGCTCCGTCACCCGTTCGGCCGGCCCGGGCGGCTCGATCTCGACCTCCGTTTCGCCCGCGGCCACCGGCAGCTCTTGCGGCAGCTCCCGCGGCAACTCCTCTGTGCCCACAGTGATCCGATACGCCCGGATTTGACCGACCAGGCGCGGGGGAACGTCGCTGCCGATGGCCTCGCCGGGCTGGAGTGTATCGAGCAGGTCCGGCTCGATCTGGATTAGGTACTCGACGCCCCCCTCGGAGAGCGGTCGCCAGCCCACGTCAATCCCCAACGCCATCGCCGCCACGCACGCCAAACTGCCGACCATGTCGAAATCCTTTCCGAGGAGCTAAGCGTCGGATTCGACGGCCTTGGAAGGCCGTCGTACACAAGAGACGCGCGACACGGGTGCCATGTTAGCCGGTTTGGGGCGTCGAGGTAAAGACGATCCTGCGCCCGCGGTGGCATGGGGCCGATTTCGCCGGGCGCGTATAATGGCACGATCCGCAGACGGGGTCGGCTCGATGAATCTCGCGATCTGGAAAAAGGCGGTCTGGGAGGCGTGGCGCTCGCTGCTGGTGTGCAGCGTGCTGTTGATCCTCTTTGCCTGGCTCTTCGTGTGGCTGATGTGCCAGTTCCAGCTCAGCACGTTCGGCCTGGTGCTGCGGATGATCCCCAAGTTCATGCAGACGGCCATGGGCGTGCCCGTGGCCGACCTGGCCACGCGCACCGGCCAATTCAGCATCCTCTTCGTCCACGTGGTCACGCTGCTGGTCTGCGTGGGCTGGGCCTTGGCCCGGGGCTCGGCCTCGATCGCCGGGGAGATCGGGCGGGGGACCATGGATTTGATCCTCTCGCTGCCGATTTTTCGGCCCACGCTGGTCGTGGCCCCGGGCGTGGTCGCCGCCGTGGGCAGCGCGATCCTTGCCGGCTCGGTCTGTGCGGGACTCGGGCTGGGGCTGTTGACCGTCGACGTGGGCGAGGAGGTGGCGCTGGCAACGTTCCTGCCCGGGGCGGTCAACCTGTTCTTCATGACCTTCGCCTTTACGGGCATCACCATGCTCGTCTCGGCGTGCAGCCGCGACCGCTGGCACGTCATGGCCATCGCCGGCGGCGTGTTCATCGCGTCGTTGATCGTCAAGATGGTCGCCCGGCTCTGGTCGGCCGGCGAGTGGCTCGGGTACTTCAGTTTTCTTAGTGCGTTCGAGCCGCAGCAGCTCGTCCTCATGGCAGGCCAGGCCGAGCCCTCGGCGCTTGAGTGCAACGCCACGCTGCTCGGCCTGGGGCTGGCCTGCTACCTGGCGGCCGGGGCGGCCCTTTGGTACCGCGACATCCCGGCAGCAAAGTAAGACGGCGGCCGGAAAGTGTTTGTAGTGCCCCGGTTCATCGGGGCTTCGTGGGAGAAGGCGGCCTCTGGCGGCCTAAAGACCGCATGAATGCGGTCACTACAAACTCTCCGGCCGGTGAAGGCCGTTAGCTCGTCTCCGCCGCCTCCCGCTTCTTGGCGTCGCGGTCGATCGACTCCAGCTCGGCGTGGACCATGTTCAGGACGGTCTGCAGGAAGGCCACGGCCATGGGCCCGATGAAGATGCCGATGGGCCCCAGGGCCTGCACGCCGCCCAGCACGCTCAACAGAGCCAAGAGCGGGTGGAGGTTTGCCCGGCCGTGCAGCACCAGCGGCTTGATCACGTTGTCGGCCATCGACACGATCCCGGCGCAGTAGATCGCCAGCACGACCGCGGCGGTGACGCGCCCGTCCTGGAAACCGAGCCACAGGCAGACGGGCACCCACACCGCGGCCGTGCCGATGAACGGGACCATCGCCAGGAGCATGGCCAGGAGCATCAGCAGGAACACGGCGTGGACGCCCGCGAAAAACAGCCCGATCCCCAGCAAAAGCCCCTGGGCCACGGCGGAGGCCAGCGTGGCCACGACCATGGCGCGGGTCAGGTCGGCGAACCGCGCGATGAGCTGCTCCTCGTAGCGATCGTCCAGCGGCGAGAGGCGCATGATGGTTCGCACCATCTCCGGCCCGTCGGCCAGGAAGTAGTAGGTCGCGATGACCATCACGCCGAGCGCGAGCAGGGTGTAGCCCACGTACGTGGCGGCCCCCCACGCGGCCGGCGCAAGCCACGTCTGGGCCTTGTCCAACAGCGTGCTCCGGACCCCGGCGGGGTCGAGGTCCAACCCGAGCCGTCCGCCCCACTCCGCCAGCTTGCCGGCCACGTCGTCGACGCCGAACGCCGGCCCTTCGTCCCCGGCGGGCGTTTGGGTTTGTGCGGACAGGTCGCCTTTCTCGGCCCCCGCGGTCTGCTCGGTTCCGGTGAGCCGGTCGTAGAGCAGCTCCCCCTCGCGCTCGGCCTGCCAGAGGATCAACCCGAGGGGCACCAGCACGATCAACAGGATGGCCGCGGTCGTCAGCACGGCGGCCAGACGCGTGCGTCCGCCGCACTTGCCGAGCACCCACCGGTGCAGCGGCCCGAACATGATCACCAGCAGGACCGCCAGGAACAGGGGGATAAGGAAGTTGGCCATCACCAGCACGAACACCGCGGTGATGCCCAGCAAGATGGCCAAAAGGATGACGAACGAGACCATTCGGGACATGGCGGGACCTCCGGGGGACATTGGAACGCGGGTCGCTGACGCGGCGCCAAAGACACTTCAGCCGGGCGGTGAAACACTCCGTACGACGGCATTCCAAGGCCGTCGAGGCATTGGCTGCGACGGCGACGGCCTCGGAAGGCCGTCGTACTTCGCTCGGCGAAAACGTCGCCGGCATTGTAGCACGGCAGGGTCGGGCCGCGAGTGCCACCTTGCCCGGCGGCGCGGCGGGGGTCACAATGGGGGCTTTCGGCTCCACGGGGTGGCGCTCGCGCCGTCCTCCGCCGCCACCGGCCCCGGAGCTTTTCGGTGCAAGACCAGCCCTCGCACGTCAGGAAGTGGATCATCGCCGGCGTGAAGCTGCTCGTGGCCGCGGCCGTGATATGGTGGGTAAAAGACACCATCGTGGCCGGCTGGCGGCAGTTCCAGGCCCGAGACCAGGGCCTCTGGGAGTGGCAGCCCATCTGGCTACTCATTGCGGGGGGGATCTACGCGGTCGCCCAGCTCCCTTTCGGGCTCTTCTGGTTCCGGGTCCTGCGCGTGCTGGGACAGCGCCCGCGGTTGGGCGAGGCCCTGAGGGCCTACTACATCGGCCACCTGGGCAAGTACGTGCCCGGCAAGGCCATGGTCGTGATCCTCCGGGCGGGGCTCGTGCGCAGCCCGCGCGTCGACCTGGGCGTGGCCGCCGCCGCCGTGTTCCTCGAGACGCTCACCATGATGGCCGTGGGCGGGTTCCTCGCCGCCGGCTACCTGCTGCTCTTCTTTCGCGAGGAGCCGGCCTGGGCCTGGGCCGCCGCGGGGCTGATGGCCGTGGCCCTGCTGCCCACCCTGCCGCCGATCTTTCGCCGGCTCGTGCGCCTGGCCCGCGTGGGCCGCCGCGACCCCAAGGCCGCCGAGGCCCTCGACCGGCTCGGGTTCGGCACCCTGCTGACGGGCTGGCTTCTGGACCTGATCGGGTGGGTTCTCATGGCAGCGAGCTACTACGCCACGCTTCGGGCCCTGGGCATCGCGGGCATCGACCCCGTGGCCGACCTGCCCCGCTACACCGCCGGCGTGGCCCTGGCCGTGGTGGCCGGGTTCCTGCTTCTGGTTCTTCCGGGGGGGGTTGGCGTCCGCGAGGCGTTCCTGGCCAAACTGATGCTGCCCTACCTCGGGCGCCTCGGACGCCCCGACGCCGAGTCCACCGCCTGGGCCAGCGCGATCCTGCTCCGCCTGGTCTGGGTTGTGGTCGAGGTGGTCGTTTCGGGTATCATGTACGTTGGCATCCGACGCCCGCCTGAACCGCCCGAAACCCCCCGCCAACCGCCCCCGTAACGCTGCGGAGTTCCCATGCTCTCGGTCGTGATCCCCGTCTTCAACGAGGAGGAAAGCCTCGAGGCCCTGCACCGGGAGCTGTGCGAGGTAGCCGAGGCCGAGGGCTACGACCTGGACCTGGTGTTCGTCGACGACGGCTCGACCGACCGCTCGTGGGAGCAGATCGAGGGGCTGGCGGCCGCCGATTCCTGCGTGCGGGGAATCCGTTTCCGCCGCAATTTCGGCAAGGCGGCGGCTCTGGACGCCGGCTTCGCGGCCGCCCGGGGCGAAATGGTCATGACCCTCGACGCCGATCTCCAGGACGACCCCCGTGAAATACCCAACTTCCTGGCGAAGATGGACGAGGGCTACGACGTCGTAAGCGGCTGGAAGCAGGTCCGCCACGACCCGTGGCACAAGGTCTACCCCTCGCGGGTCTTCAACTGGATGGTCAGCCGGCTAACGGGCGTGAAGCTGCACGACCACAACTGCGGCATGAAGTGCTACCGACGCGAGGTATTCGACGAGGTGCGGCTCTACGGCGAGCTGCACCGCTTCGTGCCCGTGCTGGCCGCGGGCCGGGGCTACCGCGTGGGCGAGCTGGCCATCCGGCACCGCCCGCGGGAGTTCGGCCGCTCGAAGTACGGCGTCAGCCGGTTTGTCAAGGGGTTTTTGGACCTCTTGACCGTGAAGTTCTTGACCGGCTTCGGCCAGCGCCCGCAGCACGTGCTGGGCACGGTGGGGCTGGGGTCCTTCCTGTTGGGCGTGTTCGGGCTGACGTACCTGGCCACGCTATGGGTGATCTCGCGGATCGAGCTGTTTGGATTGGTGCCGATCCACCTGCACGAGCGACCTGCCGTGCTGTATTCGGTGGCCCTGATGTTGCTCGGGGCTCAGTTGATGTCGATCGGCTTCGTGGCGGAGCTGTTCATCGCTTACCATCATCCGCACATCAAGGCATACTCGATTTCCCAAACCGTCGGCGGTTCGCAGCCGGAGTCCGAAACCGCCGGATCCGAGGATGACGACGAGGAGACATCGCCATGAGCGAAAAGCCCCCGGCCGACGACTTATCGCTGGGCGTCGAGGACCCCCGAGCTGCTTTGCGCCGCGCGGCTTACACCGTGATGATCGCCGTGGCTGCCGGGATGATGCTCGGGCGCGTGCTGGCGGTCCACTCGGTCGATACCGATGCCCTGGAGACGTACCGCTTGCGCCAGATCGACAGCCGGCTCGAAGAGAAACGGGCCAGGCTGCAGCGCCAGGAGAATCCCCCGCCGCCTGACCGCATCGAGGAGGAGCTGGCCCGTACGCGGGCCGCCCTTCAGCGCGAGGCGATGCTCTCGCGCCCCTTCCTAAGCGCCAACGATCGGAGCCGGTGGTGTACGCTCCGGGCACTGGTCGAGCCGGAAATGCGCGTTCCGGGCGAGCCCTACGCCATCGACAAGGTGATCCAGCAACGGGGCTGGGACACGATCGACATGGTCAAGCACGGGCCGAAGTCGGGGCCCGACGCGGCCCCCAAGCCGGCACCGGGCGCGGAACCGGCCCCGCCCGAGCCCTGGGTGCAGAAAGACGGCAAGCACCTTTATTCGAGCAAGCCGCCGTTGTTGCCCACGATCCTGGCCGGCGAGTATTGGCTGATCTGCCAGATTACCGGCATGACGCTCGGCACGCACCCCTACGTGGTCGGCCGGTTCGTGCTGATCACGATCAACGTGATCCCGCTCTTGATCGCGCTGGTGCTCCTGGCGAAGCTGGTCGAGCGGTTCGGCACGACCGACTTCGGGCGCCTGTTCGTGATGGGCACCGCCGCGTTCGGCACGTACCTGACCACGTTCTCCGTGACGCTCAACAACCACCTGCCCGCGGCGGTGTGCGCGACGATCGCGATCTTCGCCGCGGTGCGGATCAGGTTCGACGGCGGACGGGCATGGTGGTATTTCCTGCTGGCCGGGCTGTTCGGGACATTTGCCGCGGCCAACGAGCTGCCGGCGCTGTCGCTCTTGGCCGTGCTGGCGGCCGTGCTGGTGGTGAAGGCCCCTTGGCGCACGCTGCTGTTCTTCGTGCCCCCGGCGGCCCTGGTGACGGCCGCCTTCTTCTGGACCAATTGGATCGCCCACGAGGAGCTGCTGCCCGCCTACATGCACCGCAGCGCGGCCGACGCCGGGGCGCACGCCGACACAGATGCCGATGCGAACGCGGGCGGCAGCGAAAACGCGACGGACGAGAACTGGTACGTATACACCTACGAGCGCAACGGCCGGACCTACAAGAGCTACTGGATGGACCCGGTCGGCGTGGACAAGGGAGAGCCCTCCCCGGACGTGTACGCCTTGCACGTGCTGGTGGGCCACCACGGGGTGTTCTCGCTCACGCCCGTCTGGATCCTCAGCGCCGTGGGCCTGTTCCTCTGGCTCTTTCCGGCCGACCGTCGCCTGCTCGTGCTGGGGCTCTTGCTCGGCGCGATCACCCTGCCCGTGCTGGGCTTCAACCTCACGCGCCTCTTGCAGTTCCAAGTCCCCGAAGGAGTCGCCTGCGGCCTGCGCTGGCTTTTCTGCGTCTGGGTCCTAAGCGCCCTGGTCGTCTGCCTCTGGCTCTTTCCGGCCCACGACCGGCGCCTGCGCGCGCTGGCGCTGCTGATCGGTGCGATCACCGTGGCCGTGCTCGGCTTCTATCTGACGCGCCCCTTGCACTTCCGCAGCTACGGCGGCGTGGCCTGCGGCCTGCGCTGGCTCTTCTGGCTCACCCCCCTTTGGCTGCTCGCCATCCTGCCCGCCGCCGACGCCACGGCCCGCCACCTCTGGCTCCGCTGCCTGGCCCTGGCCGCGTTGGTTCTCTCGGTCCTCTCGGTGACGTACCCCACGTGGAACCCGTGGACGCATCCGTGGCTGATGGTCTGGTTTCATTACATGGGGTGGATTCAGTAAGTAACAGCCACCAAAGAGGGACGGCTACGCGAGATTCTGCCGTCGAAGTGATCCGTTCCACGCCGGTTGACTGCATTTCGCCGACGGCGCTCACCCCCGCGATGCGTCACTCCGGGATGAGGAGCCGGACCTTTTCCACGGGGCGGGTGTGTCGGTCGAGGCGGCCCTGTTTGACGGCCTTGGCCATGTCGATGATCGTCAGCAGGGCGTAGTCGAAGAACTGCCGGTAGGCGTCGCAGAAGTAGCTCTCGCGGTTCGACGGGCCTTCGGCCAGGCGGGCTCGGTCCTTCAGGCACCCGCCCCGGCAGACCTTCAGAAAGCAGCAGTCGAGGCACTTCTTCGGCAGGCTTGCCTTCTTGCGGGCGAAGGCCCGTTTCTTGCCGGCGGCGGCCAGCTCGGCCAAGGGCGTCTCGGCCACGTTGCCCAGTCGCCACTCGGGCTCGACGAAGAACTCGCAGCAGAAGGCGTCGCCGTTGTGCTCGACGACCAGGAAGCCCTCGCAGTGCGTGCTATAGGTGCAGACGCTGTGCCGGCCCAGGACGAAGAAGCTGGTCAGCGAATCGAACTCGCGGACGTTGAGCTTTTCCGGGCCGTAATCGCACCAGAGGTCGAACAGCCGGCAGAGGAAATCGCCGTACTGCTCGGGCGTGATCGAGAAGCCGGCGGGCCGGCCGGTGGCTTCGTCGCGCTCGATGCAGGGGATGAACTGCAGGTACGTCAGGTCGTTCTCGACCACGAAATCGAACAGCTCGTCCGGGTGCCCGACGTTTTGGTCGTTGAGCAGGACCAGGGTGTTCATCTCGACGCCGTGGCGCTTGCAGCACTCGATGCCGCGCATGACCTTGGCGAACGTGCCCGCGCCGGAATGATCCAGGCGATAGCGGTCGTGGAACCGCTCGGGTCCGTCGATGCTCACGCCCAGCAGGAACCGGTTCTCGGCGAAGAAGCGGCACCAGCGGTCGTTGAGCGCCACGCCGTTGGTTTGCAGCGTGTTGCTGATCTCTTGACCGGGCTTGCCGTGTTGCTTCTGCAGCTCGACGGCCTTCTCGAAGAACTCGACGCCCATCAGCGTCGGCTCGCCGCCCTGCCACGCGAACCCGGCGATGGGAAACCCGAGCCGCAGGTAATCCCTCACCAGCCTGGCCAGCGTTTCTTCGCTCATTCGCTGCCTGCCCTGCCCGAACTCGGCGGGCCGGCCCTTGTAGAAGCAGTACCTGCAGTCGATGTTGCAGTCGGAGCCGGACGGCTTGATGAGAAGCGTGAAAGGCTGCATCTTCTTTCCGGCGGGGATTGGCGACTGGCGGGCATTGTACCACGATTTCGGACCTCTGCGAAGCGGGGAGGCACCGAGGACCGGCGCTCTTGCAGTCGCTCCGCCGGGCGATTAGGTTGGGGGAGACTGCCGGTTCCACGAAATCGAAAGGAGTGACCAAATGACGAAGTGCAGAGGCAAACGGGGTGCTCTTGCTGTTTTGGGGTTGCTGATCGCGATGCTCGCCGCGGCCGAGACGACGGGCGCGATCACGGCCGACGCGATCTACGACGCCACCGGAGTGCAGGGCGGCCTGGTCGTACACCTCGGGTGCGGCGACGGCACGCTCACCGCGGCGCTGCGGACTTCCGACCGCTACCTGGTTCAAGGTCTCGGCACCGACGCGGCCCAGGTGGCCGCGGCCCGTGAGCTGCTCCACTCTAAGGGGCTGTACGGACCGGTCACCGTCGAGGTCTTTGCCGGCCGGCACTTGCCCTACGTCGCCAACCTGGTGAACCTCGTGATCGCCGAGGAGCCGGGCGAGGTCACGATGGATGAGATCCTGCGCGTGCTCGCGCCGGGAGGCGTTGTCTACGTGCGCCAGGGCGACGGCTGGCAGAAGACCGTCAAACCGCGGCCGGGGGACATCGACGAGTGGTCGCACTTCCTCCACAACGCGGGCGGCAACGCGGTGGCCGAGGACCGGCAGGTCGGCCCGCCGAAGCGCCTCCGCTGGGTGGCAGGGCCGCGATGGTGCCGAAGCCACGAGTTCCCCAGCAGCGTGAACGCCGTGGTCACCGCCGGAGGGCGCATCTATACGATCTTCGACGAAGCACCCACCGGGGTGTATCGGAAACTCCCGCAGCGCTGCCAGCTCATCGCGCGGGACGCCTTCAGCGGCGTGCTGCTCTGGAAGTTGCCGATGCGCGACTGGCAGCCCGAGTTCGGCACCGGTACCGGCGGCCGATGGGGCATCCACCACACGATCCCCCGGCGCCTGGTGGCCGAGGGGGACCGCGTTTACGTCACGCTCCGGTTCCTCGACTCGCCCGTCTCCGTGCTCGACGCGGCCACCGGCGAGATCCTGACCGAGGCCCTCGAGGGCACCCGGGGCACCGACGAGATGATCCTCTCGGACGGCGTGCTGATCGTGAAGGTCACCGAGGGACGCTCCGTGCCGGCGACCGACCGGTTCGGCAAGGACGCGCTCGACGACACGCTCGCCGCCGTGGACGTGGTCACCGGCAAGCCACTCTGGCGCCACGAGGGGGCGCGCGTCGTGCCCTATGCCCTCTCGGCCGGGGCCGGGCGAATCGTCTCCCACAACATGGACGAGCTGGTCTGCCTCGACGCGCGGTCCGGCGACGAGGTTTGGCGCACGCCAAACCGCATTCCCGCGACCGTTGGCGGCGGCAGCACGCTGGTCATCACCGACGGCGTGGTCCTCTTCCACGGCAACGGCGAAACAGCAGCGCCGGCGGCGAAGAAACCGGGCAAGCGGGGCCAGGGCGGGCTCTACCTGACCGCGCTCTCGCTGGATGACGGCAAGCAGCTCTGGCGCCATCCCGGCGGCCGGGGCATGGCCGCCGCCTGCACCCAGCCGACCGACCTGTTCGTTTGCGACGGACTCGTTTGGTGCGGCGGCTCGTTGCAGGGCCGCGACCTTCGCACCGGCGAGGTGAAGAAAACCCTGTCGATCGGCCAACTGATCTCGCCGGGGCACCACTACCGCTGCCACCGCAGCAAGGCGACCGAGCGGTTCCTGATCTGGCCGAAACGCGGGGCCGAGTTCATCGACACGGAGGGTGACGCCCACATGCGCAACGACTGGCTCAGGGCCCCGTGCTTTACAGGGCTCACGCCGGCCAACGGGCTGTTGTACGTGCCGCCCAGCCAGTGCTTCTGCTACCCGGGCGTGAAGGTCTACGGCTTTCTGGCCATGTCGGCCCAGCCGGGCGAGGAGTTGAAGCCCGCGGGCGACGCCAACCTCGAGCGCGGGCCCGCCTTCGGGGCAACCTCGAATCTAGGTTCCGGCCCCGACGACTGGGTCATGCACCGCAACAACGCCCGGCGAAGCGGGTCCACCAAGACGGCCGTGCCCGCCGAACTCGCCACAAAGTGGGAGGTCGACCTGGCCTGTCAGGGTTCGCAGCCGGTTGTTTTCGGCGATCGGCTCTGGGTCGCCGAGAAGGACGCCCATCGCATCCGTTGTCTCGACGCGACGAACGGGCAGGAGGTCTGGAGCTTCACCGCGGCCGGGCGCATCGACTCGGCGCCGACAATCCACGACGGCCGGGTCCTGTTCGGCTGCTGCGACGGCTCGGTCTACTGCCTGCGGGCTGCCGACGGGGCGTTGGCCTGGCGTTTCCGCGCGGCGCCAGATACGCGCCAAGTCGTCTCCTACGGCCAGCTCGAATCGGTCTGGCCGGTTCACGGCAGCGTGCTGGTGCAGGACGGCGTGGTCTACTTCGCGGCCGGGCGGTCGTCGTTTCTCGACGGCGGCATCCTCGTTTACGGGCTCGACGCCGCGACCGGCAAGGTGCTTTACCACCATGTGCTCGAAGGGCCCCGGCCCGACGCCGTGAACGAGACCGGCAGGCCATTCGCCATGGAGGGGGCGCTGCCCGACCTGATCGTTAGCGATGGCAAGGACCTCTACATGCGGCGGATCAAGTTCGACGCCAAGCTGAATCGCCTGCCCACCAAGCGCGAAAGCGACCTCGGCGAGCTGGACATGGGTGCGGACCACCTGGTCGCCACGGGCGGGTTCCTCGACGACAGCGGTTTCGACCGGCTCTTCTGGATGTACGGCCACCGGTGGCCCGGCTTCTATTTCGCCGAGCACGCGCCGAAGAGCGGGCAGCTCGTGGTCTTCGACGAGAGCACCACCTACGCGGTGAAGTACTTCTATCGCCGGATCGTGTGGAGCCCCGCCTTCTTCCCGGCCGAGCACGGCTACCTGCTCTTTGCTGACGACAACGACAACGAGCCGATCCTGGAGGAGAAGGGCCAGCCGGCCCGGGCCATCAAGTGGCTGCCCGACGAGACCTACACGGACAAGTATCGGCGCGGCGGACGCGGCGTCGAGAAGGGGAGCGGCTACCAACGCGCACGCCCGGCCAAATGGCAGGAGATGGTCCCCTTGCGCATCCGGGCCATGGTGCTGGCGGGCGAACGGCTCTTCGCGGCCGGGCTGCCAGACGTGGTGGACCCCGACGACTCGCTCGCGGCCTTCGAGGGGCGCCGGGGCGCCTCGCTCCAGGTCTTCTCGGCCGCCGACGGCTCGTTGGTCAAGGCCTACGCGCTTGAGTCGGCGCCGGCCTTCGACGCCTTGTCGGCCGCCCACGGACGCCTCTACCTGTCTACCCAGGACGGGAAGCTGATCTGCTTCGGCAGCGCGACCGGAGAGTAGACGAGCGGTCCACGGCTCGGACCGGGCTATTGCAGCTTCGGGCGCACGGGCTCGGCGCGGGCCTGGGCTTCGGCGTTTTCGTAGGCGCCGAAGAAGTCGGAGTTGGCGTCGAGCCAGACGATGACCCGGCGCAGCTCCTCCGGCGATAGCTTCACGTCGTAGTGGCCCTTGTCCAACAGCGGCAGCAGCTTCGACGCCCGGGCGCCGAACTCGCCCGGCACGGTGCGGGCCGGCTGCCAGCGGTCGTATTGGTTCTCGCGCCGGTCGTCGCGAGGCGTGCCGTAGTGGAAGGCGTACGGGTGGAGGTTGCGGTACGACGTGTACCAGAGGAAATTGTCCTGCTCCCAGTCCCCGGGGCGGAGGTCCGGCGGCTCGTCGTCGTCCCGGCCGTGGCAGCTCACGCAGTGCTTCTCGATCACGGGCTGCACCAGGCGCGGGAAGCTCACGGGATTGGCGCCCGGCACCTCCGGCCGGATTTCGGACGGGTCGCGAAGGAAGGCCAGCGGGGGGCCCGCCGAGTTCGCAACGGGCGGACGCCCCTTGCGCTCGTGACAGCCCACGCAGAGGAGCGTTTCGCCGCGCTGCACGTAGGTGGCGCTACGCATCGACTGCACGGCGCATCCCCGTTCGTCGAGCGCCTGGAAAAAGACCGACTTGCCCGGCGGCAGATAGAAATACGCGCTGCCATCGGCCTCGACCGGCACGGTCCCCAGGACCGCGCGCCCGCCCGTCTCCGCGCCGTAGCCGATCTGCGGGTGATGGTGCAGGGGCGTGCTCTTGGGCAGGACGTGGACGATCCTCAGGGCCCGGATCGTCACGCCCTCGGGGAACGGATAAAGACTCTCGTACACGTTGACCAAACCCGCGACAGCCTGCTCGGCGGTGCCATCGCCCGGCGCCGCCAGGGCGTGCTCATCGCCCACGGTATGAAACGTGGGTCTTTCCGCCAGTCGGGCGGGCGCTGCGGCGGGCGGGATGATCGGCGGGGCCGGACGCGGTTTGACGGGCACCGGCCCCAGGCAGCCGATCTGCGGGTCGCGATAGAGCAGTTCCCGGTTCCCAAAGGCATCAAGCAGGTAGATACCGTGCCCGTCGTTGCTCGGGGAGTAGACGCACAGGTAGTAGTGCTCGCTGAGCGGCCAGGCCGTGCCGTAGGAAAACGTGCCCCGCTCGGCGGTTTCGGGAAAGCCCACGTCGGGCGTGAGCCGGCTGACCGGGGCCAGGGCGTCGTCGTCGGGCACGCGCGGGTCGATCACGATCAGCGAGCCGTAGGCCTGCCAGTGGTGGGCCGACGCCGTGGCCACGTAGCGGTGCGAGCCGGGGATCGCGGCGACGCTGAGCTCCATGTCCGGGTTGAGGTCGTGGCTGGGCTTGAAGTTGCCGTGGATCGCGCGCGGGTCGCGACCGTCCGGGGCCGTGATCCACGGGTGGTGCGCCTGGTTGTGGCCGCGGTCCATGTAATCCCAGCGGGTGTAGACGATCATCCCGTTGGCGTCGGCCGACGGGTGCCACTCGTTCCCCTCGTGGTGGCTCAATCGCACCATGTTGCCGCCGTCGGCGTCCATGGCGTGCAGAGTAAACAGCGGCACGGGCCGGCCGTGGCAACGCCCGAATCCCCCGCGGCGTTCGGAAATGAACACGACCCGTCCGTCGGGCAGCCAATTGGGGTGCAGGTCGTTCCACGGCCCGTCGGTGAGCTGCACCAAGCCGGTGCCGTTGAGGTTCACGCGGAAGATGTGATACGATGTCTCCGGAGTCCAGGGGGGACGCTCCTTCATCTCCACGCCCCACTTGGGGTCGGACGGACGGGCGGCCGTGTAGGCGAAAAGCACGGTGTTCCCGTCGTAGGACAGGGCCGGCTGGAGGAACGAGCCCCCTTCCAGCGGCTCGCCTCGCAATCGCCCGTTCCCGACCGTCGCGCCTTCCAACACGTTGCGCAGGCGGGGCGAGGGGCCGAACGGCTCTTCCAGCACGAACAGCCCTCCCCCGGCCCGGGCGAAGTTCCCGTAGTACTGGTCGCACATGTGGTTGGCCGCGGCAAGCCGACGCTTGACAAACACGACCCCGGCGAAGTCAAGCAGCGGGTTGGACAGCGCGATCCGCCGCCGCAGCTCGCAGACGCGCCGGTATAGGGCGAACCGTTCCGCCTTGCGCGCCACGTCGAGTGCGGCGCCCCGGGCCTCCAGTTCCGACAGCTCGCCATCCGACGCCGCCCAGTCTCCCGCCGTGAGACTCTCCTTCAAGTCATCGAGGAGTGCCCGGGTGGTTCGCAACACGAAGTCGGCCGCGTCGCGGTCGGCTTCACGCATCACTGCCGCCGGGCGGAACGCGGTGTCGGCGACGCGGTTCCAGTGATCCCGATTGGCGATCAGCCCCACGAGTCGCAAGTAGTCCCTCCTCGCTTCGCGGTCCACGAGCGCGTTGCGCACCTCGGCGAAGGGGTGAACGGAGGACAACTCGCCGATGAGTGCTTCCTCGGCCGCGTCGTGCTCCCGCGACGGCAGAGGATGCGCTTCCTGCCACGCGCGCCACGCGCCGGCGACGGGCTCTTGCGCGCCGGCCTCCTTGCTCCCCGCACCGGCAAGCCGAAAAAGCATGGGCGCTGCCGCCAAAAAAAACAACGTGGTCCGGCATGATTTCCGCATGGCCGTCCCTCCGTTTGCGACGAAAAGGGGACGGGGCTGACTTGTGCGAAGCACCCTTCGGGCCGTTGAAAGCAAATTAGCCCCGTCCCCTTCTTGTTGCCGGATCACACGTCACACAGCCGCACCGCGTAGCGCAGCGCCGCCAGCTTGTCGGGCCAGGTGGGAATGAACTCCTGGGAGACGAAGCCGGTGTAGCCGGTGTCCAGGATCGCGCGGAGCACGGCCGGGTAGTTGATCTCCTGGGTCTCGTCGGGCTCGCCGCGCCCGGGGTTGCCCGCGATGTGGTAGTGCCCGATGTATTCCTTGTACTGACCGATGCGCCGGATCACGTCGCCGTTCATGACCTGCACGTGGTACACGTCGAACAGCAGCTTCATCCTCGGCGAGCCGACCCGCTTGATCAGGTCGATACACAACTCCACGTCGTCGCCGAAATAGCCCGGGTGGCCTTTCATGGGGTGCGTGTCGTCGCGCGTGTTGAGCATCTCCAGGCAGAGGTTGATCTTCTTCTGCTCGGCGTGGCCGGCGACCTGCTTCCAGCAATCGACGCAGTTTTGCGCCCCCTGCTCGTCGGTGACCCCTTCCTCGCGCATGCCGGTGAACGTGATCACGTTAGCGCAATCACATTCGACTGCCGCGTCGATCCCTTCGCGCAGCTTCTCGACGCAGAAGGCGTGGTTTTCGCGGCTGAAGGGGCCCTTCTTGAAACCGTGCCCGCCGGCCATCGTCAGCTTCATGCCCAGCTCCTTCAGCCGGGGGTAGTGGCTCCGGCCGATGTCCATGGCCGGCACGCCCATGCGATGGCAGGCGTCGATCAGCTCGTCGGTCGGCATGGGGCTAAATGGCCATCCGTACACCGACTGCTTGATGCGCCCGTTCTCGATATGGTAGTCCTCCGGCGGCACGTCGGGCTTCGGCAACGCCGCCGGCGCCACGCCCTCCTGCGCCAACGCACCGGCCCCGGCGCAAGCCGCGGCGGCACCGCCCAAGAAAGCACGCCGGGAAAGCGCGCCCCGTGATCGTTCGGTTATCGGCATGTCGAGTCCTCCCCTGCAAGGTTCGCGCCGGAGCGCCGAAGCCCCGGCCGCTCGGGCCGCGTAACGTTGCGGACGCATGAAGTACGACGGCCTTCCACGGCCGTCGCCGTCGCAGCGAGTTCCTCGACGGCCTTCCACGGCCGTCGCCGTCGCAGCGAGTTCCTCGACGGCCTTGGAAGGCCGTCGTACGAAGGTCTGCCTCGTTCGATTGAACTTGTTACCGGACCGCACGCACCGTGCCCCCAAAGGGAGCGTACCAGAACCGCTACCCCTTTCCAAGCGGCCGGCACACCGGCCTCCACCCCGCCGTGGTATGTCGTTCCCCCAGCACCGGCGAGAGGGGCATGGGCGCCGCTTGCGGGCGGACGCGGATGACGTATAGACTGGTCGGTTGGACGGCCGCGGCCCGGCCGGGTGCGGGGATGGTTGGTTCCCTTTTTTGTCACCGCAATTGTTAGAGGAGGGCGGAGCGATGCGAAGCGCAGTTGCGTGTTGGTTCGTGGCGTTGATGCTCGCGGCACCGGCATCGGCGCAAGATGCCTCGCGGGACGGTCCCGCACAGAACGTGATCCTCTTCGGCTGGGACGGGGCCCAGCGCGAGCACGTCCACCAGTGCCTTGAGCGCGGGGAGCTGCCCACGCTCAAGAAGCTCAGCGAAGAGGGCGCCTTGGTCGACGTCGACGTGATCACCGGCGCCACCGACACCAAGGCCGGCTGGAGCCAGATCCTTACGGGGTACAACCCGGAGACGACCGGCGTTTACAGCAACGGCCGGTATCGCGACATTCCCGAGGGGCTGAGCGTTTTTGAGCGCCTCAAGAAGCACTTCGGCGCCGACTTCGTGTGCGTGGCGGTGATCGGCAAGTCGGGCCACTGCGGCGAGATCAACGCGCCGTTCAAGAAGCGGCTCGACGAGGTCGGGAAGCCCAAGCCGGGTGCCCAGCCGCCCAAAGGCAAGAAGCCTCGGAGGCCGCAGCGTGGCAAGGTGGTCGAAGAGGACGGCGTGAAGTACCTCGTTTTCGAGGGCTCGCCCTACTACACCATGCACCAGAGCTGTGACGTCTGGGAGTTCGGGCTGGCCAAGGACGAACGGGTTGGCAACCGGGCCCTCGAGCTGCTCGAGAAGTACAAGGACAAGCCGTTCTTCTTCGTCCATTTCGCCGAAGTGGACCACAGCGGCCACGGCCACGGCGAGAACTCCAAGCAGTACAACGACGCCCTGATCTCCAACGACACCTGGACGGGCAAGATCATCGAGAAGCTCAAGGAGCTGGGCCTCTACGACAAGACGCTGGTCTACGTCACGGCGGACCACGGGTTCGACGAGGACAAGGGGAGCCACGGCTACGCCCCGTTCGTCGTCCTGGGGACCAACGACCCGAAGGTCGACCGGGCCGGAATGCGCCAGGACGTCGCTCCCACGATCCTGGCCCGGTTCGGGCTGGACCTCTCGAAGATCGAGCCGCCGCTGGACGGCGAGCCGCTCAGCCAGCCGGCCACCAAGCCGGTGCTGAAAGCCCCGGAGAAGAAGGGCGCCCCGAAGGGCCCCGGACCGAAGAAGAAGCCGGCGCCGAAGAAGCAGCCGGGTGGAGCGAAGAAGAAGGCCGCGTAGCGACGGTGGCTTCCAACCGTCGGAGCGGAGCCAAGTCGGCGGGATGACGGCGATCGCGCGATCGGGCCCTGCGCGATCGTCGCCCCGCCGATTTCTTAGCGCCGACCGGATGAGGCGCGGCGCTGAGCCGCGCCACCGGCTTTCGTTGGGCCGGTTCGGGCCCGCTTGCCGATGGCCGCCAGGTAGTTCGGATTGTCGGCCTGGCCGGTCAGCTCGTAGAGGAAGCGGCTGGGCTGGGTGGGCCGGGCCTTGCCCCATTTCTGGCGGCTTAGGGCCAGCGAAAGGGTCAGACGCTGCCGGGCCCGGGTTACGCCCACGTAGCAGAGGCGCCGCTCCTCGTCGACCGCCCCGCCCCCCTCGGAAACCGCCCGGTGGTGCGGCAGGAGCCCTTCTTCCATCCCCACCATGTACACTTCGGGGAACTCGAGCCCCTTGGCCGCGTGCAAGGTCATCAGCACCACCGCGTTGCGCTGCAGCTTGGCCTCTTTGTCGCGGTCGTCGTCCATGGTCGAGAGGGCCACTTGCTGAAGAAATCCGCCCACCGTGGGTCGCGGCGTACGCTCGGCGTAGGCACCCACCGACGCCAGTAGCTCGTCGACCGCTGCCAGCCGAGCGTCGCGGTCGTCCGGGTTCCGGTAGATCCGGGCCAGCTCGTCGCGGTAGCCGAGCTCCTCGACTAGCCCGCGCACCAGCTTCGCGAGCGGCACGTGCTTGGACTGTTCGCGGTACCGGGTGATCAGCTCGCGCAGGCGTCGGATGCCCTCCCGAGCCGCGTCGGGGACCCCGCCCATGCGCCCGGCCCGCCCGAGCACGTCCCATACCGGCTTGCCCGCGCCCACAGCGGTCTCGGTCAGCTTCTGCACAGTGGTCTGGCCGATGCCCCGGGCCGGGGTGTTGATCACGCGCAGCAGGGCGGCCTCGTCGCGCGGCTTGGCCAGGAGCTTCAGGTAGGCCATCAGGTCGCGGACCTCCTTGCGGTCGTAGAACGACATGCCGCCCACGAGCACGTAGGGGAGCTCGGCCTGGCGCAGCTCGGTCTCAAACGCACGCGGCTGCTCGTTGGTGCGGCAGAGGATGGCGAAGTCGCGCGGCTTGCGCTTTCGCGCGCGCACGCGCTCGGCGATCTCGCCCACCACGGCCTTGGCTTCCTCGGCCTCGTTTTCGCACTGGAGGATCCGGGGTTTGTCGCCCCGCCGCGCGCAGCGGAGCCGCTTGTCGTGCCGGAGCTTGTTGAAGGCGATCAGCCGGTTGGCCCAGGCGAGGATTTCCCGGGTCGAGCGGTAGTTGGTCTCCAGGCGCACGACCTTGGCCTCGGGCCAGTCGCGCTTGAAGCGGAGGATGTGTGCCACCTCGGCCCCGCGCCAGCCGTAGATCGACTGGTCGTCGTCGCCCACCACGCAGAGGTTGCGATGGCCCGCGGCCAGGGCCTTGACGATCCGGTACTGCACGGCGTTGGTGTCTTGGTACTCATCGACCAGGAGGTGGTCGAATCGCCCGGCCTCGGCCTCGAGGATCTCCGGAAAGCCCTGCAACAGCTCTTCGGTCAGCAGCAGCAGGTCGTCGAAATCGACGGCCCCCTGCGTCCTAAGCGTGTTCTGGTAACGGCGATACGCGGCGGCCGCCAGGTGATCCTTGTCGGTGTGGGCGGTGGCCGCTGCCCGGTCGGGCCGCACCGAGGCCGTTTTCCAACGGCCGATGCGCCAGATCAGCTCGCCGGGGCGCAGCAGCCCGTCGCCGGCGCGAATCTCTCGGAGCGCCCCCCGGGCCACTCCCTCCTGGTCGCCGCGGTCGTAGATGGCAAAGGCGTCGGGGTAGCCCAGGCGCCGGGCATGGCGCCGCAGCACGCGCACGCAGAGCGAATGGAACGTCGAGATCTCCGGCCGGGCGCGGAGCTTGCGCCCGATCAGCGCCAGGGCCCGCTCGCGCATCTCGTCGGCCGCCTTGTTGGTAAACGTGACCGCCAGAATCCGCGCCGGGCGCACGCGGCGGCGGATCAGCTCGGCGATCCGATAGGTCACCACCCGGGTCTTGCCCGTGCCCGCCCCCGCCAGGACCAGAAGCGGCCCCGAGGGCGTGGTCACGGCGTCGCGTTGGGCGGGGTTCAGGTCCATCTCGGTTCTCGGGGCACACGCCAAAGTGCCCCTCTTGCTCCGGGGAGCGGGTGTTTCGCGTAGAACCGGTGGATCGTACGTCCCCGGCGTCGGCGCCGAAAGGGAGGGGGCCCGGAGCACGCCCAAACCAGACCGCAGCAAGGAGGGAGCCACGCTTGCACGGTTGACTGACCTTGGCCCTTTGGGCGTGCCGTTGAGCCCTTGGACGTGGAGAAGACGGTCGGAGACCCGGCTAACGCCAACGCATGTTTCGATCCCTTGCTGGCCTTGGGGCCCCGCGCAGACAGATCAGCAAGGCAGTAGCAGGTGACGCAAACGGCGTGCTGGACGGCGTATTCACCCGGCTCCAGGCGTTCTATCGGCCCAGGGATTGACAGCAAGAAGTGAAGAGCCCCACCGGCAAGGACCGACGGGGCTCTGAGGTTCCAGATTGCGGGGCCGACCTACCTCTTCCGCCGATACGCTGCCGAGCCGATGCCGAGGGCTGCCAGCAGCGACCAGACGAGGAAGGTGGAGGGCTCGGGGATGATCTCGGGAGCGGTCGTGTAGTCCACCGACAGGCTCGGCCGAAGTGCTGAGTTCCCTTCCTCCTTGGAGTGAAGGTGGACGCTGTTATTCGGACCGCTGAGAATCTCAAGCCCGAAGTTGGAATGTGTACCATCAAGCCACTCTTGGACGAGGCTCGTAACGTCCCACGTGATAGGGCCATCATTAGGTGGATTTATGTTGCTGGTAGCATACGGGCTTGAGAGTTGCACTCCCGTCGTGCCGACTGCATCGCCGCCAGCGTTGGTCCAAGGGTTACCGCTGCTGCGGTTATTCCAGCTTACGCCGCCACTAGGATTCCCATTGTTCCATCCCTCGTCCGTTCCCTCGATCCAAGATTGGGTCACGCGAAACACGTCCATCGGTTGGTTGGAAGGATTACTCCCCCACTCGGTGTGGGCAGTCGTCGTCAACGTTGCCGAGTTCACAGTCGATGGTGTCGGTATCGCACTGAGATCAAACTGTAGCAAGCTACGGTCCCGACTTTGGTACAGACTCAGTAACGGGTCTGCTCCGTAGTTACTATTGGCGGTATCACTAATAATCCTCGCGTCCTGGCTGGGCAGCAGCAAGACGACGTCCGCAGCAGCCGGGGCTGAGAGGAGCGATAAGGCCACAACGAATGCTACCGCACCACACATCAATTTGTTCGAGTGTGCCATGTTATTCCCTTTCGCTAGAGCCTGGTGACGAGAGCCAACACCTCGTCCTCGTACTTCATTCCTAATTAGCCGCTCGGATCCGATTCCTGACACACAAATCCAAAGTTTTTCCGAAATTACCTCTAAGGTGGGGGTAAACTGCCCTGGATCTGGCCCATAACGGGGGTGTCGCCCGCGTGCATACGACACACATGAGGGGGCACGCATCGGCGTTTCCGGCCGCCATGCCCCCGAACGAATGCAACTTCACCCCCCAAAGTACCGACACGATCGGGCTGCCGGCACCTCGCCCCAGCGCTGGAAACCAAATGACCATAAGCACACACACCATGGATTTCTTCGAGCTACGTCGCCGCCCCGGCCCGAACGGCCACGACCGGGCGTTGCTGACCTACGCCGATGACCTGGACGAGGCACGCGCCCAGGCCACCCGGCCACCTTGACGCCCGACGTAACTGCGTCCTATACTTAGGGTTTCGTCGAGCGGCCGGCAACTGTTCGGAGGCCCGTTTGCCCAGCTACCCCACCACTAGAGGGATATCCGCGATGAAGAGCGAACGTCGTCACGAACTGGAAAAGAACGAGTTGGCCCAGTGGATTGCCGGCGTGTACAAGCGGTTCAAGCCCTACGAGAAGCTCGTGCTGGGCACGCTGGCCTTTGCCGCGGTCGTGCTGCTGATCTACACCGTAAGCGCCCGTTACTCGTCGGCCCGAAGCGCCGAGGGCTGGATCGAGTTCGACGAGGCATTCTCGCTGGGGGCGGGCGGGGCCAACTTCGAGGGCATCATTGACCGCTACGGCGACACCGACCTGGGCCACTGGGCCGCCGTGATCGCTGCCGACGCCTACCTCCGCTCCGGCTGCAATCAACTGTTCGTGAACAAGGCCGACGCCTTCCGCGATCTGAAGATGGCCGTCGAGCACTACATGAGCGTGCTGGAGAAGAGCCAGCACCGGTTGATCCGCGAGCGGGCCACGTGGGGGCTGGCCCGGGCACACGAGGCCATGGCCCGCGACCGCAAGGGCCTCGACCGCGCCGCCGAGGAGTACGAGCAGGTCTTCGCCAACTGGCCCGAGGGGGCTTATGCCGAAGCAGCCCGACGACGCTACGAGGACCTCAACCGCGAGAGCACCACCGAGATGTACCTCCGCTTCGCCGAGTACGAGCCCAAGCCG
>Ga0180438_10000956_pt1 | contig 52618 bp, 38 predicted proteins | sample SS_ome_12_FD_132455 | JGI IMG/M metagenome (GOLD analysis project Ga0180438, IMG submission 132455) | Hypersaline lake sediment archaeal communities from the Salton Sea, California, USA - SS_3_D_2 metaG | ecosystem: Environmental > Aquatic > Non-marine Saline and Alkaline > Hypersaline >...
CGGATGGGCTATGACCTGTTGTCTTTCGGCTTGAGCGGGTGGGGTAACACCTCACAAGCCGTCATGGCTTGCTAGATGTCGAGGTGTGGTCATGCAACGCTACAACGTTGGGATTATCGGTTTCGGGTTTATCGGCAGGGTACATGCCTATGGGCACCTCAATCTTCCCCTCTTCTACGATCCTGCCCCGTGCCGGACAGAAATTACGCATGTCTGTACGAGCCGCCAGGAAACGGCGGAAAAAGGGCGCCGGCAAATAGGCGCGCAGTTTGCCACCACTGACTATCGAGACATCACCGAAAATCCAGAAATAGATATCGTCCATATTTGCACACCAAACGACCTGCACAAAGAGCAATTGCTTTCGGCCATGAGGCACGACAAGCATATCTATTGCGACAAGCCCCTCGTGGCCAATATGGACGAGGCAGAAGAGATCTTGCAGGCGCTCAAAGACTATCGTGGCATTGCACAGATGACCTTTCAGAACCGGTTTTTCCCAGCCACTATCCGTGCCAGGCAACTGATAGACGAAGGGTTTCTGGGCAGGGTTTTGGAATTCCGCGCTTGCTATCTTCACTCGGGCAGTGCCGATCCCAATGCGCCGTTGAAGTGGAAGTTGTCTGGGCAAAGCGGGGGCGGTGTGATTGCCGATCTCGGCTCGCACGTCTTGGATCTGATGCACTATCTCCTGGGAGACTTTGAAAAGCTCTGCGCCACGACAGACATCGCGTATGGAGAACGACCCTCGATACACGCCCCCACACGGAAAGTAAAAGTTGACGCTGAGGACAATGTTCAGATGTTGATACGGAGCCGGTCAGGTGCTTCTGGCACTGTCGAGGCCTCGAAACTCGCCACGGGCACAGAGGACGAACTCCGCTTTGAAATTCATGGTTCTCTGGGAGCCCTCCGGTTTAACAGTATGGAGCCGCATCATCTGCAAGCCTACGATGCGCGGCAGGCAGACCAGCCGGTGGGCGGTCGGCGTGGGTGGACTAGGATAGACACTGGCCAGCGTTATCCCAGGCCGGCCGGATTCCCCGGCCCCAAGTTTAGCATCGGCTGGATGCGGACCCACGTGGCCTGTCTGGCCAACTTTCTCCGCAGTGTGGCAGCAGGTAGCCCTGCCGATCCCGGTCTTGAACAAGGGATTTACGTTCAGAAGTTGATCGAATGTGCACGGGTGTCAGCTCAAACAAAGCGCTGGGTCGAACTGTAGAGCGCGAGAGCAGCGGCGGGTGGAGTCACATGCTATGAGAGTCCTGGTTGTTGGAGTCGGCTCCATGGGTCAGCGCCACGTGTGGGTCATCCATCTCATCGCTGGACGTGGGGTGCCTGCCGATCTCTGCCGATGGCCATGACGCTGTGAACACTCTTGCCGTCGCCGTAGCGGCTCTGCAATCCGCTGCACAGAGGCGCTTTGCCCAGCCATAATACGACAGACAACCTTTTGGCCTTCCGCGACGCGGCCTGGAAATATGGCAATCTGTAGCGCTCTCCGGGGTGGCCCCGGGAGTCAATTCAAGCCGGCGCCGGTCGGCGCTGACACCCTGTACATCGTACGAGGAGGATAAAGCAATGGCAGACATTCTACAAGCAATCGCATCGAACCTGTACAACGGTGAGGATCAAGAGGTCTCCTCACTGGTCCAGCAGGCGCTGGATCAGGGCATGGCCCCGGGAGAGATCTTGTCCGGTGGCCTGATCGCCGGCATGGATGAAGTTGGCAAGGATTTCAAGGCTGGCGAGTTGTTTGTGCCCGAGGTGCTCATCGCGGCCCGAGCCATGCATGCTGGCATGGCCGTCCTGCGACCGCTGCTGGCCGAGAGCGACACGCCCAGCGCGGGCAAGTACGTCATTGGAACGGTGAAAGGCGACCTGCACGATATCGGCAAGAACCTGGTCAGAATGATGGTCGAGGGCGCCGGCTTTGAAACCATCGACCTGGGGACGGATGTATCGGCCGAAGGCTTTGTGGCCGCCGTGCGCGAGCATCAGCCTGAACTCCTGGGGATGAGCGCTCTGTTGACCACGACCATGGTCCAGATGAAGACCATTATTGAAGCGCTGGAGGAAGCCGGGCTGCGCGACTCGGTCAAGATCATGGTTGGCGGCGCGCCGGTGACGGCCGCCTTTGCTGAGGAGGTCGGCGCCGACGCCTACGCGCCCGATGCCGCCACTGCTGTAGATGTGGCACGGGATCTGGCTGGATAGGAACAGGAAACATGAAACCCCGAATGTCGCCCAAGCGCCGTTTCCTGGCTGCCATGATGGGCGGACCAGTGGATCGTATCCCGGTGGGCAACGTCGTGTCCGTGATTACCGTCGAGCTGATGGAGGCTGCGCAGGCCTGGTTTCCCCAGGCCCATCTGAACGCCGAGGAGATGGCACGACTTGCCGTCACTGGCTATGAGATCCTGGGTTACGACACGGTGATGCCTATCTATAGCGTCACTCAGGAAGCGGCAGCTCTGGGGTGTGAGATGGATTGGGGCAACCCCCACATGATGCCCGGCGCCAGGACGCATCCCTTCGCCGAGACGGACGATCTGCGGATCCCGGAAGGATGGATCGAGTCGCCATCCATCCAGATCGTCCTGGATGCCCTGTGCTTGCTGCGAAAGGCTTTGGGAGACAGGGTCGTTATTGTGGGCAAGGTCATGGGACCCTGGACGCTATCATATCACATGATGGGTGTGGAGAACTTTTTGATCAGTACCATTCGAGATACGGACAAAGCACAGCGCTCCCTCGACGTGCTAAAATCGGTGCCCATTGCCTTTGCCAAGGCCCAAATGCAGGCCGGAGCGGACATTATCTGCCTGGCCGATCACGCCACCGGCGGCATGGTCTCGCCAATTATGTACCGGGATATGCTGCTCCCCCTTCATCAGGAAATCATCAGTGAAATCGGTTGTCCGACAGTGCTACACTGTTGCGGCAACACCACCGACCGCTTGCAGTACTTTGCCGAAACGGGGGTTGATGGCTACCACTTTGAATCGCAGGTCGAGATCCCGGACGCAGTGGCTGCTGCGTCCGGAAAGATGACCCTGATGGGCAACATCAACAACCCACAGATCCTGCTGGCAGGAACGCCAGAGCAGGTCGCTGAGGCCTGCCATCGTGTTGTTGACGGTGGTGTGCAGATTCTAGCGCCGGAATGTGCTGTGCCCTTGACCACACCGCTGACAAATCTCAAGACCCTAGTAGACGTGGCCAAGGGAGTGGCATAACAGGGAGATGAAAGGAAGGGTGCAGTGAACCATCGACATCTAGCGCTCGCGGCCATGCGCGGACAGCCTGTGGATCACATACCGTTCATCGGCCGCATGGACTTGTGGTATTCCTTTCACCGCAACGGGGGTACGCTGCCGCCGCCCTATGAGAATGCCAGTCTGTGGGACATCCAACGAGACCTGGGGATCGGCATCTTTGGCTTTGGTGCCTGGGATGTCTCTTTCTATCGCCTGGTTCACCGCGATGTCGAAATCACCAAGACGGTCGAGGATGGCTCAACGACGACACAGTACCACACACCCTATGGAACACTGACCTGCCGCGACCGGATGGCGGAGGAGTTAAAAGGGGCCGCTGGCACAGGAGCGCGCGTCGAGTATCCGTTCAAGGGCCACAAAGACTATGATGCGCTGCAGTTCTTGATCGAGCACACCCAGGTCGTCGAGAATTATGACGTCTACGGGGAATTCGTGGACGCGATAGGCACTGACGGGCTGGCGATGCCCTTTTCCGGGCATCTACCAGCCCATCAGCTCATGATTTTCTTCATGGGCTACCAGACCTTTTACTATGAACTGCACGATCACAGCGACCGCCTTCACGCCCTGGTCGAGGCACTCACCGAGCAACAACGTCAAATCCTGATGTTGGCGGCTGGCTGTCCGGCGCAGGCCATCGAGGTGGGGGGCAACTATGACGAACAGATGACGCCGCCACCCGTGTTCAAGACTTTCTTTGCCCCCTTCTATCGCCAGGCTCGAGAGATTCTGTCGCAGGGTGACAAGATCCTGGTCGTCCACGGCGATGGGGAGATGAAGTCGCTTCTGGCAGGGTTGATGGCGTGCGGTGTGCAGGTTGTGGAAGCCCTGACGCCGAAACCGATGACCTCCATTGACGTGGCGAAGACACGCCGGCTGTGGAGAGATCAGGTTGCGATGTGGGGTGGCGTGGCGTCGGTGATACTGACCGATACCTTTTCCGACGCGGCGTTTGAACGCTACATGGAGGATCTGTTTCGAGCCGTCGTACCTGGGGATCGCTTCATCCTGGGGTTCGGGGATAATGTGCCCACCGACGCGCTCTTGAGCAGGATCAAGCGAGTCGCCCAGTTCTGGGCCGAACGGGGCAGATATCCGCTGCCTGGTTAGCTGTTTTCCCTGGGCTGCATCATCTGCCCTCCGATCATGGGCTTGCTGTTTAAGTTCTCAAGCCAGCAGTTGTCATGTGCATGGCAGCCATTCCGCTGTTGGGTGGCGGGCTCATGGCCCTGTACGTTCCCCGCGTCGTGGCAAGTCCGCGCGGCACCGGCGGTTCGGAGATTTTGGATGTTGCCTTTGCTTCCGGCAAGCCGGCCCTGATCGAGGTGCCAGGACCCATCTCCGATCCACCTGAGGTGTCAGCGTGATGGTTATCGCACCGGTTCCCTGTTTGTCTGGTCTGCATGGGCGGCGTATAATATACTTCCAGAAGCACGTAGACGAGTTCATGCGCGTTTCGACAAGTGTACATCAAAGGATATCGTGAGGAGTGAGCATGTCTGCAAAATCATCGAAGGATCCGTTGGAAGCCCACGAGCTTACCAAAGAGAGAGCGCTTAATTTGCTGCGTCAGATGTGGGAAGTCCGGATGTTTGAGGACCGGGTGTACGACCTGCTGGGGCGGAACATCATCAAGGGGGCGTCGCACCTGTACGCGGGGGAAGAGGCGGTGGCAGTGGGAGCCATCTCCGTGTTGCGGGACGACGACCTGATCACGAGCACCCACCGGGGGCACGGTCACTGCCACGCCCGGGGGGCGAGCATGGCCAAGACCGAGGAGGCGAAGCAAGAGCACTATGACAAGATGATGGCCGAGTTGTGCGGTCGGGAGACCGGCTATTGCCTGGGCCGAGGCGGCTCGATGCACATTGCCGACGTGGAGCGGGGCAACCTTGGAGCGACGGGCATAGTGGGGGGCAACATCCCGGTGGCGACCGGGGCGGCACTGGCGCAAAAGATGCAGGGCATGGACCGGGTGGTGCTGTGCTTCTTTGGGGACGGTGCGGCCAACACGGGCAACTTTCACGAGTCGCTCAACCTGGCAGGGTTGTGGAAGCTGCCGGTGGTGTACATCGTCGAGAACAACCGGTATGGCATGTCGGTGCCGATCGAGAAGGCGGCGGCCAAGCTGGACATCGCCGAGCGGGCGTGTGCGTACGACATGCCGGGCGAGGTGGTGGATGGGATGGACGTGCTGGCAGTTAGGGAGGCGGTGAGCCGGGCGGTGGCGCGTGCGCGGCGAGGGGAGGGCCCGTCGCTCGTCGAGTGCCAGACCTACCGCTGGTACGGGCACTCGCGCTCCGACCCGCGGAAATACCGGACGAAAGAAGAGGAGGCGGCGTGGAAGGTGCGGGACCCGATCCCGAATTTCGCCGCGTGGCTGGTGGAGCAGGGGGTGTGCACGGAGGAAGAGGTAGACGAGGTAGAAGCGCGGGTGGAGGGAGCGATTGACAAAGCGACCGACTTTGCGCTGAACTCGCCCTTTCCATCGCCGGAGGAGGTGGAGGCGTTTGTCTACGCGCCGTTCAAGTGGACGGCGGGCGACTATGAGCGGGAGCGAGAGTTGCGGGCAAGGTGCCGGGTAGGCGGGCCGGGGACGCATGAGGTGGAGTACCGCGCCGCGTTGCAGGAGGCACTGCGTGAGGAGCTGAAGCGGGACCCGTCTGTCTTTGTGATGGGCGAAGACGTAGGGCTGTACGGGGGGGCGTACGGAGCGACGCGGGGGTTGTTCGAGGAATTTGGCGGCGAGCGAATACGGGACACGCCAATCTCGGAGGCGACGATCGGTGGGGCGGCGGTAGGGGCGGCGATGGCAGGCATGAGGCCGGTGGCAGAGATCATGTACGTGGATTTCACGCCGCTGGCGATGGACCAGATCGCGAACCAGGGGGCAAAGAACCGGTACATGTTCGGCGGCAAGACGGTGGTGCCGTTGGTGATACGGACGGAGGGCGGAGCAGGGCGGAGCATCGCGGCGCACCACTCACAGAGCCTGGAGGCGCTGTGGACGCACTTTCCGGGCATTTACGTGGTGATGCCGAGCACACCGTATGACGCGAAGGGGCTCCTGAAGGCGGCGATACGGGACGACAACCCGGTGATGTTCATCGAGCACAAGATGCTGTACGGGGTGAAGGGATACGTGCCGGACAGAGATTACGTGATCCCCTTCGGGGTGGCGGACGTGAAGCGGGAGGGGAAAGACGTGACGGTGGTGACCTACTCGCGGATGGTACACCGGGCGCTGGAAGCGGCGGAGGAGCTGAGCGAGGAGGGAGTGAGCGTGGAGGTGATCGACCTGAGGACGCTGAAGCCGCTGGACATGGAGACAATCGTGGCGTCGGTGAAAAAGACGGGTCGCGTGGTGGGGGTGACGGAGGCGTACAGGACGGGATCGTACATCAGCGAGGTGGCGATGCGGGTGCAGGAAGAGGCGTTTGACTGGCTGGACGCGCCGGTGGTGCGGGTGGCCGGGGCGGACGTGCCGGTGCCGATGAGCGAGCCTCTGGAGGACGTGGCGATTCCGAGCGTGGAGGCGATCGTGGCTGGGATACGAGCGGCGGTGAGGTGAGGGACGCATGGTCAGAGAAGTGATACTGCCCAAGATGGGGCAGACGATGGAAGAGGGGACGATCGTCGCGTGGATGAAGAAGGAGGGGGAGGCGGTGAAGCGTGGGGAGGTGCTGTTCACCGTCGAGTCGGACAAAGCGACGCTGGAAGTGGAAGCGACGTCGCGGGGGTACCTGCGGCGTATCCTGGTGGGGGCGGGCGAGACGCGGCCGGTGATGACGGTGGTGGGGCTGATGACGCAGACGGCGGACGAGAGCCTGGAAGGGTACGAGGTTGAGGGGGCGCCAGTGCGAAAGCTTGACAGCCACGATGCAAGCGCCGAGCCGGCAAGTCTGGTACCTGACGCGGCACAGCCTGAGACCGGGCGGCTGTTTGCCTCACCGCGGGCGCGGATGAGGGCGCGGGAGCGAGGGGTAGACCTGAGGCAGGTGGTGGGCAGCGGGCCGGGGGGGCGGATCGTCGAGCGGGACGTGCTGGCCTACAAAGAGGCGCGGCCGAGAGCGACGCCGGTGGCGGTCAGGGCGGCGGAGGCATGGGGGGTAGACATGCGTACGGTCAGCGGGAGCGGGGTCGGCGGGCGGGTCATGAAGGCAGACGTAGAAGCCGCGGCGCCGGTGGCCGTGCCGCAGCCGGAGGTGTCGGAGGTCGAGAGCGTGCCCCTGAGCGGGTTGCGGCGCATCATTGCCGAGCGGATGGCGACCAGCGCGCAGGCGACGGCGCGGGTGACGTTGGTCACTGAAGCGGATGCGACGGCGGTGGTGGAAGCGCGGGAGCGACTGAAGGCCGACGTGGCGGAGGCATGGGGGTTTGCGCCGGGGTACAACGACCTGCTGGGGATGGCGGTGGCCCGGGCACTGCGCGAGTTTCCCTACATGAACGCCCGGCTGAGCGCCGACGGGCGAGCGGTCGAGCGGTTGGGGAAGGTCAACCTGGGCATGGCGGTGGACACGGAGCAGGGCTTGTTGGTGCCGGTCATCCGGAACGCGGATCGGAAAGGATTGCGCGAGTTTGGGTCAGAGTTCCGGGAGATGGTGGAGCGGGCGCGGGCAGGCCGGTCGCTGCCGGACGACCTGAGCGGAGGGACGTTCACGGTGACCAACCTGGGAATGTACGACGTGGACGCGTTCACGCCGGTGATCAACTTGCCGGAGACGGCCATACTGGGCGTGGGGCGGATCCAGGCCAAGCCGGTGGTCCGAGAGGGAAAAGTCACCGTGCGGCAGATGTGGACGCTGAGCCTGGCGTTCGACCACCGGCTGGTGGACGGTGCGCCAGCGGCGCGCTTCCTGCAGCGGATCAAGCAGATAGTCGAGAACCCGTATTTGCTGCTGGGGTAACGGCATGGTGAGGCCATCCTCCCGCCGGTTCGTTCCAACCGGCGGGAAGATTTGCCTTACGAGGGAGAAAAAGATGACGCTTCAAAGTGACATTGCCATTCTGGGAGGCGGGCCGGGCGGCTACGTGGCGGCGCTGCGGGCGGCCCAGCTCGGCGCGCAGGTGGTGCTAGTCGAGGAAAAGGCCGTTGGCGGCGTCTGTCTGAACGTGGGGTGTATTCCCACCAAGGCGTTGCTGCGCAGTGCTGAGGTGTATCGAACGTTCCTCCGGGCGGAGGCGTTCGGACTGCGACTGGAAGGCGGCGTGACGCCCGATTGGGCAGCGATCCAATCTCGCAAAGAGAGTATCGTCCAGCAGTTGGTGGGGGGCGTGGAGACGCTGCTGGCCAAGGCTGGGGTGCACGTGATGCGAGGGCGAGGGCGTTTTATGGCGCCCCGGGTGGTGGAAGTGATGACTGCGGATGGTGTGCAGCGAGTGGAGGCCAAGCACGTCGTCGTGGCCACCGGCTCGCGGCCGGTGGAGTTGCCGCTGCGTGGCATGGACCTACCTGGCGTGCTGGATTCTACGGGTGCGCTGGGGCTGGAGGCACTGCCCCGGCGGCTGCTGGTCATAGGCGGTGGCGTGGTCGGCGTCGAGTTTGCCGACATGTTCAACGCCTTTGGGGTGCAAGTGACGGTCGTCGAGATGCTGGACCGCTTGCTGCCGCAGATGGACGCCGACCTGGGGGCGGCGTTGGCCTGGACGCTGGAGCAGCGGGGAGTGGGACTGTATCTGAGCAGCCAGGTGACCGGAGTGGACGCCGTGGCGGGGGGGCTGCGGGTCACGGTCGCCACCCAGACCGGTGAAGAGGAGATCGAGGCTGACCGGGTGCTGGTTGCCGTGGGGCGACGGCCCAACGTCGAAGGCCTGGGTCTGGAGGACGCTGGCGTGCGGTATGACAGGAGCGGTATCCCGGTGGACGCGCAGATGCGGACGAACGTGGCGGATATCTATGCCGTGGGCGACGTGACGGGGAGGGCGTTGCTGGCGCACGTGGCGATGCGGGGCGGTGAAGTGGCGGTGGAGAACGCGCTGGGCGAGACAGTGATCTTTGACGCCAAGACGGCACCGTGGTGCGTGTATACCGAACCCGAGGTGGCGAGCGTGGGGATGAGCGAAGGGCAGGCGAGGGAGGCGGGCTACGATGTGCAGGTGGGGCGGTTCCCGCTGACGGCGAACGGCAAGGCGTTGACCTACGGGGAGAGCGAAGGGTTTGTCAAGGTAGTGAGCGAAGGGCACTTTGGAGAGGTGTTGGGGCTGCACATCGTCGCGCCGCACGCCAGCGACATGATTCACGAGGGCGGGGTGGCGCTGGCCCTGGAAGCGACGGTGGATGAGCTGGTGACGACGATACACGCCCATCCGACGCAGGGCGAGGCGGTGCGTGAAGCGGCGTTGGCCATCCACGATCGGGCGCTGCACCTGCCGCGTTGAGCAACAGGCAGCGGATTAGAATCATACCATGGTGGTCAATCCAAATCTGGACTTCAGGACCTGCCAGTAGGCATGCATCCGCTGGCGACGGAGAGGGCGTTTGTGACCCACGGCCCATTTGGCGGTCTCGAGAAAGAGTTGATAGCTATAGTTTACCAGCAAGAAGGCTCGCAGCACCGCTGCCACGGGCGCCCCGTGATATTTACGGAAGTAGCGGATTTTGCTTTGGTTGAATCGGATGATCTGAAAGGCTTTGACCTGCTCGCTGGATTGGCCACGGTGATGCATGACCCGCGCTTGTGGAAAGTAGACAATTTGCCAGCCGGCCGCTTTGGCCCGGCGGCACCAATCTAGCTCCTCAGAATACATGAAATAGCCGTCGTCAAGCAAGCCGACCTGATCCAACGCTTCTCGGCGAGCCAGGAGACAAGCGCCGTCAACCCAATCCACTTGAGCGATGGCGTCGTCTGGTTTGTCCAGAACGTAATAGTCGCGTAGCAGGCGATGGTGGGGGAACCAGCTTTGCAGGGTCGTACTCTCGATGAAGGCTGTGGCCGGCGTGGGGAAACGTCGGCGCGACGGCTGAACGCTGCCATCGGGATTGAGCAGCATGGGGCCGAGCGCGCCGACGTCTGGATGGGCGTCCATGTAGGTGACCATCTGGATCAGCGCGCCGTCCAGTATTTCTGTGTCGGGGTTGAGGAGTAGGACGTAGCGCCCCTGGCTAGCGCCAGTGCCCTGGTTGTTGCCACCGGTAAAACCCCTGTTGTCGGCGTTGGCGATGAGTGTTACGTGAGGGAACGCGTGGCGTACCATCTCGACACTGCCGTCGGTGGAGGCGTTGTCCACGACAATGGTTTCAATGGACAATGAGCCAACGGCGAATGACAAGAGTGACGGCCTTGATTCAGCCGTCGAGTCATGGACACGTGGAGAATAGATGGACAGCAGGCACTTCTGAAGAAAACCACGGACGTTCCAATTGACGATGACGATGGACAGGTCAGGCTGTCCTTCAGCTTGACCGGCTTGACTCATGGGATGCGACCTCCAACGAAAGGCGGCGACTGGCTTTACAAGTCGCCGCCTGCGTTTATGGATGAATCCTTGTCTGTAATGAGGTTAGATGCGGCGCTGGACGATGAACTCGGCCAAGTCGAGCATGGCTTGGCGGTAGCCGTTGGCTGGAAAGTCGTCCAGGGCGGCCTGAGCCCGCTGCACGTGGGCGCGGGCATCGCGCATGGCGGCCTGCACTGCCCCAGCCCCACGGATGCGTGCGATGACGGCCTCAACGATGCCATCGTTGGCATGGCCGTCCAACACCTGAGCCAGCAGTTCGTCGTTCGGGTGTTGGCCGAGGTAGTAGAGGGTGGGTAGCGTGACGATGCCCTGGCGCATGTCAGAGCCAACCGGTTTGCCCATTTCCTGCGAAGAGCCGACAAAGTCCAGCACGTCGTCCACGATTTGGAAGGCCATGCCCAACTGGCGACCGTAATCGCTCAGCGATCTTATTTCTGGCTCGGGGGCATCGGCGAGGACGGCGGCCGCTTCGGTGGCACCGGCAAAGAGAGAGGCGGTCTTGGCGTAGATGCGCCGGTCGTAGTCCTGGCGGGTCTGTTCCCGCCACGGACGTCTAAAGAGTTGGCCAAGTTCACCGCTGCAGATGACCATGATCGTCTGAGAGAAAATGCTCATCACGCGAAAGTTTTCGGTCTGGGTAGCCAGGTTGGCCGCCCAGGCAAAGAGAAAATCGCCGGTTAGAACGGTCGCACCGGAACTCCAGACGGCGTTGAGCGTAGGGTTGCCCCGCCGCAGCAGCGCATCGTCGATGAGATCATCGTGCACCAGTGTCGCGGTGTGAAGCATTTCCACGGCGGCAGCCAGATAGATCACTTTGTCTGTTGGGGGATGGTAAAAGCGATTGGCTAGCAATGCCAGGGCTGGACGTACGCGCTTGCCCCCGCTAGCCAGAATCGTATCCAGCGCGCTGGCCAAGGGCTCGATGTCGGCGTGCGGCGCTTCTCGCATCTTGCGTTCGACCTGAACCAGGTCTTCGCTGACCAGGGCAAGGCCGGGGATCGTTTTCAAATTCTCATCCTTTCAGACAAGTTGAGCAAATTGCAAATTGCATATTGACAGATTGCAGATTGACAAATTGCAGATTACGGGTTGTCAAGCTGGAAGAGGGCCTGGGCGTTGGCCGTGGTGGCCTGGGCGATCTCTGCCAGCGGTAGGTTTTTCAGGTCTGCGATTTTCTCCGCCACCAACCGAACGTAGGCCGGTTCGTTCCGCTTCCCGCGATGAGGATGCGGCGTGAGGAACGGCGCGTCGGTTTCCACCAGTAGCCTGTCCAGGGGCAGGGCTTTTACGATGGCCGGCAACTTGCGAGCGTTGCGGTAGGTGATGGGACCGTCCACGCCGATGTAGAAGCCCAGTTCGATGGCTGATTGGGCCAGCGCTGGGTCACCGGAAAAGCAGTGGAAAACACCCCGGTATGCGGAGGGTTCTGGCTGGCTTTCGCTGACCCATCGGCGCAGGATGTCTATCGTATCAGCGTGGGCATCACGGTTGTGGATGACGACCGGTTTGCCCAACTCGGCAGCCATGTGCAGTTGCTCTTGGAAAACACGGCGCTGCACGTCGGGCGGCGAGTAATTGCGGTAGAAGTCAAGGCCTATCTCACCGATGGCCACCACTCGAGGATGGCCGGCCAGTTCTCGCAATTTGACCAGTGCAGCAGCGTCGGCAGTTTTGGCGTCGTGCGGGTGAAAACCAACGGTTGCAAAGATCCGTTCGTGTTCCTCGGCCAGCGCCACGGCAGCCCGGCTGGTGTCCAGGTCTATACCGATGGTGACGATGGCCCCCACGCCAGCCTGCCAGGCGCGGGCCAGCACAGCATCGCGATCGTCGTCGAACTGCCCAAAGTCCAGGTGAACGTGGGTGTCAATCAGCATGACTCGAGGCCCGCCAGGCACATTCCGGCTTCCAGGATGGCTTGCACCTTGTCCTGGTGCGTCGTCTCGCAGTAAACGCGTATGATCGGCTCGGTACCGGAGAAGCGGATGAGCAGCCAGCCACCATCTTCCAGCGCGTATTTAAAGCCGTCAACGGTGAGGATGTCGGTCACGACCAAGCCAGCGATATGGGTCGGTCGGGCGTCGAGGATGCGTTGGCGGGTGGCGTCTCGCATCTCGGCCGGGAAGCGGGTGTCAATCCGGTCGTAATAGTAGCGTGCGCCGACGGTGTCGTAAAGCCAGTCCAGTAGTTGGCTGGGCTTCTTGCCGGTGCGAACGATCATATCCAGCAGATACAGAGCGGCCAGAATGCCATCGCGCTCTGGCACGTGGCCGTGGAAAGCATAGCCGCCGCTCTCCTCACCGCCGATGAGAGCATCTGTCTCCAGCATCTTGGGGGCCACGTATTTGAAGCCCACGCCCGTCTGGTAAACCGGCACGTCGTAAATCTCGCCTAGCTTTTCCAGAACAGAGGTGGTGGACAGCGTCTTGACGATTGGACCTCGCTCGCCCCGCACCTCCAGGAGGTAGAGGGCCAACAGGCCGTAGACCTGCAACTGGTTGATAAAGACACCATTCTCGTCGGCTGCACCGAGCCGGTCGGCGTCACCATCGTGAATGATGCCTACATCGGCGCCAATCTCAGTAACCTTGCGGAGCAAGACGTCCACGTTGGGTGGGATCGGCTCTGGGCGGGCCATTTCCGGGAAGAGAGGGTTGCGCTCGCCGTGGATCTCAACGATGCGGGTGGCACCGTCGGTCAGGATGCGGCTCAGCCAGCCCGCACCGTTGCCCCACATGGCGTCGTAGGCGATGGTAAGGCCGGCATTCTTGATCGGTTCCACGTCAATAAGCGTAGCCAGGTGCTCCAGATAGGCCGGAGCGGGGTCAAAGAGGCTTACCAGGCCCGCAGCTTCGGCCTGGGACAGAGGTAGGCTTTTCACACCTTGAATGGGCGGGATGCGTGTCTCAATCTCTCTCAACCCATCCGGGGCGATAGCACCGCCGTGTTCATCACGCACCTTGAAGCCGTTGTCGGTGGGCGGGTTGTGACTGGCGGTGATGTTGATTGCCCCGGACGCGTGCTGCGCAACGACGGCGTACGAGATGACCGGCGTGGGTGTGTGACCATCGGTCAGGTGCACCTGGATGCCATTGCCAGCCAATACCTCGGCGGCGGCGGCGGCAAAGTGCTCAGAGCCAAAGCGCCGGTCGTGACCGACGACGATGCCGCCGGCTGCCATGTCCAAATCAAGCACGTATTGGGCAAAACCCTGTGTGCACCGGCGCACGTTGTCAAAGGTATAGTCTTCGGCGATGCGTCCTCGCCAGCCGTCGGTGCCGAATCTGATGATGTCCACGATCGTATTCTCCTCTGGTTCCTTTTTCAATTGTCAAGCAGCGCCTTGATCTCGGTGCGCGACGTTTGCAGTGCTTCCGCCGCTCGTGCCAGAGCAAAATCAGCGTCTTACTGGTCGAAAGACTCAGCCGGCACACCACCGGGTAGACCATTGGGACAGCGGGTCTGAATGTAGAAACGATTGTGTGATGCGATCCTGATCATACACCGGGATTCTTCTCTAAAGCCTCCAAATCGGCGCTCACCATCATGTGAATGAGTTTCTCAAAGGAAACGGTAGACTCCCAGCCGAGTACCTGACGTGCTTTGACGGGGGCGCTGACCAGCAGATCCACTTCGGCCGGACGGTAAAACCTGGGATCCTGGACGACGTACTTTTGCCAGTCCATGTCCAGGTAACCAAAGGCGACTTCACACAACTCGCGGACAGAGTGCGTCTCGCCAGTACCGACGACATAGTCATCGGCCTTGTCCTGCTGGAGCATGAGCCACATAGCTTTGACATAATCGCCAGCATAGCCCCAGTCGCGCCGGGATTCGAGGTTGCCGAGGCACAGCTCGTCGGACAGGCCCAGCTTGATTCGGGCCGCACCGTGCGTCACTTTGCGGGTGACGAATTCCAGTCCTCGGCGTGGCGATTCGTGGTTGAACAGGATGCCGGAGCAGGCAAAGAGATCATAGCTTTCGCGATAGTTGATCGTGATCCAATGGCCGTAGACTTTGGCCACGCCGTAGGGGCTGCGCGGGTAAAACGGCGTGTTCTCGTTTTGTGGGACCTCTCGCACTTTGCCAAACATCTCGCTACTAGAAGCCTGATAGAAGCGGATGTTTGTGTCTGCCATGCGGATGGCGTCTAACATCCGTGTGACGCCCAAGGCGGTGACTTTACCCGTAAAGACAGGTTGCAGCCACGATGTCTGCACAAAAGATTGCGCCGCCAGGTTATACACCTCGTCTGGACGGTGCTCGCGCAGAATGGTCATGAGTGACACTTCGTCGAGCAGGTCGCCTTGCACCAGTTCGATCTGATCTTGGATGTGTTTGATGCGCTGAAGGTTGACCGTGCTTGTGCGGCGCACCATGCCAACGACTTTGTAGCCTTTTTCCAGAAGGAATTCGGCTAGGTAAGAGCCGTCTTGGCCGGTGATGCCGGTGATCAATGCTTTTTTCATAGAGTCCGTTGTCCTCTTTTGTCAGGCAGTGTATGTTCTATTCTATTGCCGCACGCGCTTCCGCCAATAGTCCAGCACGTCAGTCAGGCTTTGTTCAAAGGGGATGGTCGGCTGCCAACCGGTCTGGCCGCGCAGTTTGCTGGTGTCGCAGACGACGTCTGGCACGTCGGAGGGCCTCATGCGGTCTGGGTCAGGCTCAACGGTGATTTCCACCTGGCTCATGCTCAGTAGCGTGTCCAACACTTCCTGAATGGCGTGGGATTGACCTGAACCGATGTTGTACACTTGGCCCGGTTCACCTTTGGTGATGAGCAGGTGGTAAGCTCGCACCACGTCGCGCACATCGGTAAAGTCACGCTGGGCTGCCAGGTTGCCGACGCGCATCATGGGCGCCGATCGTCCTGCCTCGATGGCGGCGATCTGCTGGGCAAAGTCAGGCACGACGAATCCAGGTCGCTGGCCTGGCCCAATGTGGTTGAACGGGCGGGCGCGGATGGTCTGGATGCCGTGAGTCAGGTGATATTGAAGCCCCAGCATGTCCTGCGCGATCTTGCTGACCGCATAGGGGTTGACTGGGCGAAAAGGTTGCGTCTCGTGGATGGGCAATTCCTCAGGCTGAACCCGGCCATAGACCTCACCCGAACTGACGATCAGCACACGGGTGTCCTGCATCTTGAGCTCCACCAGTGCCTGGAGGATGTTCAGTTGCATGCGGATGTTGTTTTCCAGTGTACCCCAGGGATCACGGTGGGACAGGGAAACGAGCGGCTGTGCTGCTAGGTGAAAGACACAATCTGGCTGCACTTCCTCCAGAACAAAGGCGACCACTTCCAGCCGGGAGAGTTCCGCTGGATAGATCTCCAGCCGATCCCACCACGGCTTGATGCTGCCATAAGGGCCAAATACTGTGCCAGCGATCTGCCAATCGGTGTGTGCCAGCAGATACTCTGTCAGGTGTGTACCTACGAAACCAGATATGCCGGTGATGAGGGCTTTCAATGTTGTCTCCCTTGAAGGTATAGTTATGGTTCGGCAGGTAGGGGTAGATCATGCTCGAGGCTACATCCTGGGCAATAAAAAGCAAAGCGTGAAACGTGATGCGTGATGAACTGCTCACGATTTACGTTTCACGCTTCACGGGGTTTCTATGCTCTGCCAACCTATGTAATCAAAAGTCGCCCGTTCCTTACCTGCTCTGATTTCGGGGGTAATTATACTCTAGTTTGGCGGGTGTCGCAAGGTTTGCCGCTCTCGCGCCCGAAACTAGAGCCAATATTGAGCCAATCGCGAACAGCCCCACACAGAGCAGGTAGACCCCGGGCAGCCCTATCCACGGCAACAGCGTGTAGGCCGCCGGCGGGCCGACGGCGCTGCCGAGATCGCCGACGGTGTGCAGTAGACCGATCGCCCGTCCCCGCTGTGCCTCGCTCGCCAGGTCGCCCGTGAGGGCGATAACGAGGGCCTGCACGCTGCCCCCTGTCACCGCGCCCAGCGATACACCTGTCAGAATGGCGAGTGGTGTGCCCCAGGCTAGCAGGATCATGCCGATGATGCCGATGGCCAACCCGCCTGCTGTTACCTTCCATCGGCTTCCCAGCCAGTCCGATATCGTCCCTGCCAGCGGAGCGGATACAGTGCTGAGGAGCGTCCGCCCGGCCATGAGCGCACCGGTCACCGTCGCCACGCCAAGGGCCAGGCCTGTGGATGACAACCGATGTTGCACCAACAGCGCCATGGTAGCCGAGAGGACGCCAGCGGTGACAAAGCGGTTGATGCCTTGCAGCGAGGCGACGATCCACAGGCTCGAGTTGGAACGTAGGCTGCGGTTGGTCTCTTCAACGGGAGCGGTACCAGGGTTGCGACGGGCGCCGCGCGTCTCTGGCAGCAGGAGCAGCGCCGCCAGGCCGCCCAGGGTGGTCAGCGCCGCGCCAACCCACATCGTGGCGCTGTAGCCCAACCGGTCGGTGAGCAGGCCACCGGCGAAAGCGCCTAGGGCGGCGCCTAGGAAGAACCATGTCTGGTATAGGCCGGTCCATCGCCCGCGATCCTGATCTGTCGTGACGTCCAGAATGACCGTCGCCCCGCCGACCCAAATGCCCGACCAAGCCAATCCCCATAGCAGCCGTCCGACCAGTAACGGCCAGAAGCCGTGCGTGGCAGCATACACCATGGTGGACAGTGCGCCAATGAAGAGCGCTGGCACGAACAGTCGCCGCCGAGGCCAGCGATCGTAGGCCAGTCCTACCGGGCTGTTGAGAAAGACCCGCACTGCCCGGTTGGCACCCAGGATGATCCCTACGCTGCCCAGGACGATACCCGCTTCGGAGGTGTGGGTCGGCAACACGGTATACAAGGTCGCGTCGCCCATCAGGGACAGGGCCGTCCCCAGGCCTAGGGGGAACAGAACTCTGCTTGGGTGGGGGGGTGTTTCGCTGTGGCTCATGTCTTGGTTACGCCTTTCGATTGGGGCTTTATTTTCCTCGGCTGCGCCAACTCAACCCCAGACCGATCAGGAAAATGGAGGCGCAGAACAGGTAGGCCCAGCGCACATCTACCATGGAAGCCAGGGCAAAGGCCATGACAGGCCCGGCTGTGCTGCCGATGTCCCCAGCCGCCGCGTAGGTGCCCATGGCTACGCCCTGCCTGCCAGGCGGCGTCACGTCTCCTGTGTAAGCAGTTAGCGCCGCCATCGCTGCTCCTGCACTCGCCGCGCCTAGAGTGACACCCAGTACGATCGACCAAAGGGACGTGGCAAAAGCAAGCAGTCCAAAGCCAAGAATTCCCACTGCCAGACTGCTCAGGATGACTGGCCAACGTCCTGTACGGCGGTCAGACCAATGGCCAGCCAGTGGGCCAACTGCGCCGGCCAACAGAGAACGCAGCGCCAGCAGGACACCGCTGGCCGAGGCCACGCCCAGCGCCAGTCTGCCCAGGATCACACTCTCGCCGAAGCGCTTCTGGAGCAGCAGGCTGATCGTTGATAGCAACACTCCTTCGCCGGCGAATTGAGTGACCATGTACAGCGACGCAGCGGTAATCATACTGTGATTGGCGTTTAGCAAAGCCTTGGTTTTCTGTGGCCACGTGGCATCCAGTCGCCGGCGTAGATTCAATGCCTGTCGTGCTTTTCCCTGTGTGATTCGGTCAGCAGGGGGGGCAGTCTCGGGCAGGGCCACAATGGCGATAGCCAGCCCAACAGCCGTGATGGCTGCGCAAATAAACATTGCCAGGTGAAAATCGAGGAGATCGACCAGGAGACCGCCCACCAATGGCCCGAGTGCGAGCCCCAATAATACCCAGGTATTGTAAAGGCCGGCCAGTCGGCCACGATTGGCCGGTGTACTCACGTCCAGCACCATAGCCATACCGCCGACGTTGATCAGTGCCCAGGCGACCCCCCAGACCAGCCGGCTGATTAGAAATGGCCAGAAACCACGCACCAGCCCGTAACCAGCAGTTGATAGTGTGGCCAACAGCATGCCGAGGTTGAACAACTGCCGTCTCCCCCGGCGGTCAAACAATGCGCCCGCCAGCGGGTTGCCGGGGATGCGGATCAGGCGGTGGACACTCAGCATAATGCCTACGGCACCCAGGCTCAGTCCAATCGCATCACGCTGAGTGACTAACGAGGCATAGAGGGCCAAGTCGCCGAACAAGGAGAGGCAGACGGCCAAGCCCAGTGGTAGCAGTACCTGCCATGGGGCAAGCGGCTGCTTTGCTAACGTCTTCTCTTTGTTGCTTCGTGCGTTCATCGGGCTAGTGCCTCGGCTACGACTTGCCCGCTCCATTCGGCAGGGAGTGACAGGCCTAGCAGATGGGCGAGCGTGGGGGCAGTGTCCATGATGCTGACAGCCCTCTGAATCTGGTGGCCACGGCGCACGCCCGGCCCGCTGACGATCCAGGGGATGGTCAGATCTTGCGACAGCCCCGCACTGTGGTCGGAGTCATGCCCCCCATGGTCGGCCAGTATTAGGAAAGCACTGTCGTTCAGGCTACCAACGGCACGCATCTGTTTCATCACCAGACCGATGGCGCGGTCGGCCTGGCTAACGCTTTGCAGGTAGGGCGCTGACATCCAGCCGTAACGGTGCCCCACCTCGTCGGGGGCGCCCAGGTACACGAAGGTAAAGGCTGGTCGTTCCTGAACGACATACTTGGCAGCGGCGGAGGCAATTTCTTCTGCGCCTCGATCGCCTTCGGGGTCTGCCAGGCGGCGGTAATACGCGACGTCCAGCGAACCAGGACGGGCCAGGTCGCGTAGCGGTTCCCAGGAATAGAAAGCAGCAGTGCCCAGGCCAGACTGGTGCACGACTTCGATGAGAGATGGTACAGGCGGCTGCGACGGTGTCCACACGTTGTCAATGATGCCGTGGTACGTCGGCGGTACGGCGCAGAACATGGAGGCATGGCAGGGCAGGGATATAGAGGGGATGACGGTTTGCGCCCCCCAGGTGTAGGCGCCCTGCGCGGCCAGCCGGTCTATTTCTGGTGTAAGGGCCTGGTGCAAGGCATCAGGTCTCAGGCCGTCAACCACGAACAGGATAGCTTGCTTGGCAAGTGACATGTGTGGTTCTCCTGTTTAGGCAGTCTCACCTTCTTGCGTGTTGTTGGTTGTCCTTATTTAGTTATGGGGGTGTGGTTTAGCAGTGGCCACATCGGCCAGCGTGCCGCTCCAAGGACCGGGCTGTTCTTGCTTTAGGGTGGTGATGGCTGCTGCAAGGCGAGTGGCCTCCTCGGGTGATGCACTCAAACGCTTGCCCACATAGCTGGCAAAACATGTATCGCCCCGGCCGGTGCGCCCGGCTAGCGACCGGGGTGTAAAAGGAGCCTCGTAGAGCCGTCCGTCGGCGTAGACAGTAACGCCCGACGATTGGGTGACGACGACTTCACGGGGACCGTAGGTGGCCAGTTGGCGGGCGGACGCCTGCAGGTCAGTTTGGCCTGTCAGGAGTTCTGCCTCGGCGCGATCTACTTTGAGGTAGGTCACATGCGCCAGACCCTCGGCCATGTCGGGCCATTGGCGAAAGACCAACTCTTCGTTTTCGCAGACGCGGACGAAACCCTGTACATCGAGTCCAACTGGGCCACGGGCAGCCATTGCCTTGAGCAGCGACAGATCCACCTCGCCAGCTACGATGGGCGTGATGAGGTACACTTGGGCTGACAGATCGGGGATCTCTTTTGGCTGGAAGGGGCCAGCAAAAGCGATCAGCTTACAGATGCGCCGCTCCATATCTTCCGAATGGTAGATATTCTCAATACCCGAGGTTGCCGGGGCGGTTGCGGCAAAGACCTTCACGCCCTCTTGCCGCAGCTCGTCCAGGCGGAAAAAATCGTCGGGGTGCAGCCGAGTAACGACGGCCACGCGCAAGCCCAGCCGGCGCAGTACCACGCTGCCATAGTAAACCGCACCGCCGGAAGCGATTTCGCCATGACCATCAACCACCAATCGATCCTTGGCGAAATGGCCAATCATCACGACGTCGACGTCAAGAGAAGTCATTATGGCTCCAGTCAAATTCAAAGACGCCCGAGCCTCGGCGGGCACGATCAGGATACTTTCTTGCTCGTCCCCCCGGTCATTGCCAGCTCAGGCGTCTAATACTCGGATTGACCCAGCTTGGTCTACCTGTCGAACCGTTTCGTAATCTATCCACCCTTGCGCACACGTTTGCATCAGCCAGGAACTATTTGCACTCGAGATATTACCACATCTTGGCCGGTTCGTCAATGTGATCGCATTTGGTATCTGAGAGGTGGAACGCACCTGACCCTGGATCACTCTGCTGCCTAGATGATTGGTGATGGATAGTCCTCATGCCGACCCAGGCCCATGGCCTCGCGGGCGTCGGCGACGATGAACAGGGAGCCTGTGACGCAGATGAGATCACCCTCTTTTGCCCTGGCGCGGGCCTGGGCGAGCGCGGAGGCTACGTCGGGGGCGACGGTCACGTGCTGCATGTCCTGTGCGTATTTGGCGGCGATCTGTAACACCTCATCAGGGTCGGCAGCGCGATAGTGGTTGGCCCTGGTGATAAAGATCTGATCGGCAGCCGGGATCAGGATTCTTACCATACTTTCGATGTCCTTGTCCGACGAGAATCCCAAGACCAAGGTCAAACGCTGGTAGATGAAGCTATCGCCCAGGGCCAGCAACAGCTTGGCCACCGAATCGTGGTTGTGGGCGCTATCCACCACTATGAGCGGCTTGTCCGAAATCGTCTCCAGCCGCCCAGCCCAACGCGTCTGCCGCAAACCCTGGTAGGCTGTCTCTGGCGGTATGGCGATGCCGTACTCCCGCAGGCATTCGACCGCCGTCAGAGCGCTGCGGGCATTATCCAACTGGTAAAATCCTCGCAAGGGGACGTCGGCTGGGTCTAGGACATAGTGTGTAGGGGTGGTGAGGAGGCGGGCATTGCGCTCGTGGCAGATTCGCCGGATGACAGCCGTCGCCTCGGCAGGTTGCGGATGGCTGACCACCAGACCGTCTTGTTTGATGATCCCCGCTTTCTCGTAGGCGATTTGGGCCAGCGTGTCGCCCAACAGTTGCGTGTGATCGAGGCTGATGGAAGTGATGACGGAGACGAGAGGGTGCAGTGCATTCGTGGCATCGAGGCGCCCCCCCAGGCCGACTTCTACCGAAGCGAGATCCACACGCTGACAGGCAAAGTAATCAAAGGCCATGGCCACGCTGATCTCAAAAAGGGTCAGGGGACCCCATTGTGGATCGTTCAACCGCTCTTCTACGTAGGGTCGCACCTTGTCAAGCTGGCGCGCGTAATCCTCCGGTGAGATCAATTCGCGGTCCACTTGGATGCGCTCACGGGGCGTGTGCAGGTGGGGCTGGGTAAAGAGGCCCACCCTGTACCCCGCTGCCTGCAAGATGGAGGCCACCATTGCAGCCGTGGAACCTTTGCCCTTGGTGCCGGCAATGAGGATCGACTTGAACCTGTGCTGAGGGTTTCCCAGGCTGGCCAGTAACGCTGTGGCCCGAGCGACGCTGTATTCTTCATGACCGGCAATGGCCAGCTTGCGTTTGTAGTAGCGGGGAACATAGTCGGCCAGGTAGGCAATACTCTGCTCATACGACATTGGCATGTTGTCCATTTATCAAGGCTCCATTCTTGATTCTGTCAGGGCGAACTCTGGGTCATTGCCTGTCGCACTCTATTCTCCATCTTGTCTGGCTATGGCTGGATATGTAGCTTATCCAGGCGCCTGACAGACACAATCTCAGTTGCCAGTGTGTCTAATAACTCATCCGACAAATAGAGAGGAGCCCAAAAAAGGAGCGGGCTCCTCTCAGCAATTGGAGCGATCACACCAGTACCTCCCCCTCAACCTGGCGCGCGTTCCATGGCTCTTCGACTCAGCTCCGATCCATAGGTATCGAGGCGCCAGCCGCGGCCGACTTTGCCAGGATGGGCCGGCAACCAGTCGTCAAAGCTGACGTGATCCGAGGCATAGGCACGTATCTTGGCAATCTCTAGGATCTGCACTGCCATGTCCGCATAATCATATCCAGCGGTGTGAGCTGCTCGGTAGAATCCGGCGTCGGGTGACAGATCCGGGTTGCAGTTCACCTCCACGACGTAAGGGATGCCTTCTTCACCGACGCGCATGTCCACTCGAGCGTACCCCTGGCAGCCAATGGCGTCCCAGGATCGCTGGGCGGCCTCCGCGATACGGTCGCCCAGGGCCGGGTCTATCGAGGCAGGGCAGAGGACCGGAGTGTGATGGTATTCAAAAGAGTCCATCTCCCACTTGGCCGCAAAAGATACGATGCGAGCATACGGGTCGGCAAAGGCACTGAAATCTATCTCGGCCAGGGGCAACACCTGTGGCGGTTCTCCCCACAGGGCGATGTTGAACTCCCGACCCGCTACAAAGACCTCGGCCAGAGCGGCCTGACGGTAACACTCCACGACGTACGCCACGCGCTTGCGCAGCGCCGTGGCCGTGTGTACGACAGCATCCGGCCCAACGCCAATGCTGGCATCCTCAGCCACAGGCTTGACGATGAGCGGGAGCGGCAGATCAGCAGCCAGCGTGTCCACATCGTCCGGGTGACGTAAGAGCCACCAGGGTGGCGTGTCCACACCGTTGCTGGCCAGCAGGCGCTTGGCATGTGCCTTGTATACAGAACGGGCAATGGCGTCACCCCCGGAGCCGGTGAAGCAGTAACCCATGGCCTCTAACGCCCAGGCGATGCGCGCTTCTTCGAACAGCCGCCCCTCTAGGCCCTCGCCCAGGTTAAAGACAGCCCACTGGGTGGGTGGGTAAGCAGCCAGGGCCGATTCCACGTCGTTGTGAATTGGTACCTGTGCGACCTGGTAGCCTGCCGCTTGGAGCGCATCGGCTACCACCTGCGCACAGGCAACCACACCCAACTCCGCCAGCATGTCTCTCGATTCACCCTTGACCAGACCCTCGGTGGCATTGTACAGTACGACAACGCCAGGAGGCTCCTGTTCAGGTTTCATCATTCCCCTCCCGCTGGTATAGGCGCCCAGGCGCGCAGGTCTGGGACTGGGACGGTGCGGACGCGACCATTTCCCCCGCTCACGAGTCTTTCCAAGCTCCTGCTCTCCTGCGCATAGCGATCCGCCGCCAGGTACAAGATCTCGTTGACCAGATGCGTATAATGCATGCCCTCCGCCCGGGCCATGATGCACAGGTCGCTCAACGTCGGGTTCAGGCCGGGCAGAGTGTTGATCTCTAGCAGATAGGGCCGACCATCGCTTCCCAGTCGAAAGTCGACTCGGCCCAGGTCTAGCGCGCCGAGGGCCTCGAAGGCGGCGACCGCCAGTTGCTTCATCTCAGCTTCCAGCGTCACCGGGACCTCTGCCGGGCACAGGTAGAGCGGTGCCCCTTCCTCACCAGGGTTGTAGGACTTGGCGGCAGCGCTGTAGAGCCCCTGGCCAGCGCCCACGCTGGCGTCAATCTCCAGGGCCGGGAAGAGGTGAAAGCCGTGTTCGTCATACAGGCGATGTCCTAAACTTGCCAAAGGGCCGTTCCACCGCATCTCTCCGGGTGAAGGGGTATTGCCGATGAGCCCCACGGTGAACTCCCGCCCGGGCAGGTAACTCTCCACCAATGCTGGCTGGCGATACGTGTCGATCACCCAGCGCACTTGCTGTCGCAGCTCAGCCTCGTCGTAGACGACCGAGTGACCATTGATGCCCATGCCTGTGCCTTCATGAACCGGCTTGACAAAGAGCGGGAAGTTGAGCTGACCATCTAGCGATTCATCTCCCCGCCACAAGGCCTGGAAGGGGGTCGTCGGCAGACCCACGTCGCGCCAGATACGCTTGGTCGCTGCTTTGTCCAGTGAGATGGCGTGGGCCAGCACTTTGGAGCCGGTAAAGGGAATGCCTAGCATCTCCAGCAGGGCCGGCACCTGGGACTCGCGTGCGTCACCCCGCAGCCCCTCGGCGATGTTGAAACAGATGTCGGGCGCGGCCTGGCGCACCGTGTCGAGTAGGGTCTTGTCTGCTTCTAAAGGAATGACCTGGTGTCCTCCTGCCAGCAGCGCGTCCTCCAGGGCCTGCACCGTCTCGATAGAGTCGTACTCAGCCAACGCATCGGGAGGGGCATCAGGCCCTATGGAGACATTATACTTTAAATTATAGATCAGCGCGACACGCCATCTGTTCATTTTCTTCTCCTCTACCACTTATCGAGACCGCTGGAACCTGTGACGACCGTTGGTTCCTGACGGTGGCCCTTCGATGGTCCCCTCGTCATCCAGGGCCGCTTCTACCTGAACCTGCAGTTGATGGCCGTGGCTGCCACTCGGCGATGCACATACATCAGACGGCAGAACCTGAGGGACAGCACCTCGCTGGTGCAAGGACTGCCATCCTTCAGGTGCGATGGCCAGTGCCTCGCCGGTCAGCAGTCCAGCAATGCCTTCCTGGCCTCCCTCGGAGTGGCGAGTCTGGCAGTAGGTGCAGGTGGCCGGGTTGTGAGGGTGGTAGTCCGTCGGCTGGGTGTAGGTGGTGATGAACCCTTCGTAGTTGCGCACGACTACCCGACTGTCCGACATGCTGAGCAGGTAGTTGGGCAGTATGGGCACCTTGCCTCCGCCCTCTGGCGCATCAATGACGTAGGCTGGGATAGCATAGCCCGAGGTGTGGCCGCGCAGCGCTTCCATGATCTCGATACCTTTGGCCACCGGCGTCCGAAAGTGTCCGGCACCATGCACCAGATCGCACTGGTAGATGTAGTACGGCCGCACGCGGTTCTTGACCAGCTTTTGCACCAGCGCCAGCATGACGTTGGGGCAGTCATTGATCCCGGCCATGAGGACCGTCTGGCTGCCCAGGGGAATGCCGGCGTCGGCGAGGCGAGCCAGGGCGATTTCCACCTCTGGCGTGATTTCCTTCGGATGGTTGAAGTGAATGTTCATCCACAGGGGATGGTACTGGCGCAGCATGGACACCAGGTCGTTTGTGACCCGTTGGGGAAGAAAGACCGGCACACGTGTGCCGATGCGGATGACCTCCACGTGGGGAATGGCCCGCAAGCGCTTGAGCAAATCCTCCAGTATCCGCTGCGGCAAGGTCAATGGATCGCCGCCGGAGAGCAGCACGTCACGGACCTGGGGCGTGGCGGCGATGTAGGCCAACTGCTGCTCGCGATCAGCCATGTTGAACTGGGCGTGGGGGTCGCCTACGACCCGACTACGGGTGCAGAAGCGGCAGTAGCTGGCACACTGGGTGGTGATTAACATCAGCACCCGGTCGGGATAGCGATGTACCAGGCCGGGGACTGGGGAGTGCGCGTCCTCGGCCAGCGGGTCAGCCATTTCGGCTTCGAAAGTCGCCAACTCATGGCCAACAGGAATGACCTGCCGCCGGATAGGGCAGGCAGGGTTCCCTGGATCCATCAGGCTGGCAAAGTAGGGCGTGACGTCCACGCGGAGACATCCCGGTGCTGAGAGGCCTTGCATCTCCTCGGCGGTGAGATGGATCACCCCCTCAAAGTCTTCCACGGTGTTCAGACGGTGGGACAATTGCCAGCGCCAGTCATCCCATTGTGCGAGGGGGACGTCTTCCCACGGATGCGGCGGCCTCTCGTGACCAGGAGGTTCTTCGAACTCGAGTTCGTTTTCTTCCATATTCGCCTTTGTTCTCCTCTAACACTTGTCGATCGATCTGCGAGACAGGAATGTTCGGTCGGTATGATTGGCCAACCAACGATGAATTCTACTGAGATGGCCTCGTGTGCAGTTGTGATCTATCTGCCTCGTCGCAGTTCGCTTCTACCATCTGCCACTCAACAAAGAATTCAGTTGGCATCGGCTTGTTCTGAACGTGCGGCTGCTCTCCCCTGTCGCAGCTTTCCCTTCTGATTTGCCATTCGACGACGAATTCGTCCGCGGCTGCTTGTTCCCAGGGAAAAGATGGTCTCCCACGACGGCGAGTTCCTTCATACGCAATTGGCGGATGCTTGTCTGCCATCCTTGCTATCCTCCATTTCTCGAGCCCTCTCCAAAGAGGGGAATGAGAGGGCCCTTGCCAACCACCAGTGTGCCAAACTAGAGCTTTTTCAGGCCAGGGGCAGACTATAATCTGACTTTTTCCTCTTGCCAGTCCCAGTCCTCTTCGACGTCTGTGGGTTCCAGATACACCCAATCGAGTTCGACTGGGTCAAGATTGATGACCTCCAACTCGACTCCACAGTTCTGGCACCTGATTAGCTGGCCTTCCCAGAGCTGAGTTTCCAAGTAGATGCTGTGCCCACAATCCGGGCAGGATGTAGCGCTCATTGCTATGCCTCCTTTCTGTTCAATGAGATTGGCTCTTCAGTCCAATGGTTCTTTTACTTTTGCTTTGTCTTATTCAGTTGCTCTCCTCCTCAAGGATAGAGCCCTCTCCTTTGCCCTTATCAGGAGAGGGCTCGCGAATTCTTTGTCTGCTAGATCGTGGCTATGTCAACCCAAGAGATAGAGAGGGATGAGGTCGTAGTCTCATCTTTTACTCTTCCCAGCCCTCACCCTCTTCCCAATCCTCTTCACCTTCTGCAGGTTCGTATATCCAATCAAGCTCCAGAGGCTGCAGACTGATGACTTCTAACTTGGTGCCACAGTTCTGACAGGTGACTCTCTGACCCTCCTTAGGCCGAGCTCCCACGTTGACAAGTGCATCGCAATCTGGACAGAATGCAGTCGCCATTATTGATCTCCTCTTTACAAAGCTGGATTTGGTCTGCCTGTTGTTAGCTCCTTGGCTACCGTTACCCCAGTCTATCTTGTCCATTAAAGACACGTCACCCCCTGGCCCACCTTGCGCCTGGGGACCAGATCCATGTGTTAGCTGCAATTTCAGGCCCATCGTAGGCCCAATCCAGCAGCGGCGGATTCAGACCGATCACTTCCAGATCGGCCTGGCAGTGAGGGCAGGTTACCCACTCACCCTGTTCGATCTGCGACTCAAGCTCGACCTTTCGCCTGCAACCTGGGCAGACGGCCCTGGCTACAGTCATTCTTTTTCTCCTTTCGCTTCTCCAGCTGGTTTCTTTCACGTCAGTTCTGACGCATCTATGTGTGAGTATAACTCAATTGTGTAGAAAAGGCGTGGAAAAAAGATGTGAATAGGGTCCCAAAAGGGGTTGGACTGTGAGACTTTTGTAACGGCCTGCCCGTCTTCAGGATGCAGTAATATCTGGTGGCACTGAGGCAGAGTGGGAAACAGTCATGTAAGGCTCCGCACTGTCTGCCTGCTCAAGCGACAACAGGGGGCTGGCCCAGACTTACGTTGGGTAGCCCCTCGTGCTCGGTTTCTGTCCAAACCTTTTTCAGGACTGGGAAGACGTCACCGGTCCTCGTCTTCTTCGTCCCACTCTTCCCAACTATCGTCATCCTCGGCGGGTGGAATGTAGGCCCAGTCGAGTTCCACTGGGTCCAGGTTGACGACCTCCAGATTCGCCTCGCAGTGCGGGCAAATCAGCTCTTCGCCCACTTTGAGTAGTGGCCACAACTCAATCTGCCTCCCACAATCGGGGGACAGCGTGTCACCGCTATGTCAGTGATCATAGTCGATACTCCTTTCTCCGCTTTAACAGCCAGGTTCTCGATCCTGACTATGGCGCATATATATGTGAGTATAAACTGGGGGTGTATGAAAAGCGTGCAAGAAAGGTGCGAAAGAAGTCACAAAAGGGGCCTGTCCGTACGATTGTTGCAACGGCTTGTTCTTCCTGCCCGAAAGAGCAGGCTATATCAGGGGAGATTGCTACGAGTTGGGGATTATAGTCCCTTTCCTTCGACCAATACCCGGAGTGTGCGGAGCAGGATCGAGACATCGTAGACTAGCCGGCGGAGGGGGCTCATCGTGCCCGCCCGGGCCACATACTCGTAGTCGAGGGCGATCTCTTCTTCAAAACTTTGTGTGCGTCCTTTGTGTGCTTGTTGAAGCCCCACCAGTCCGGCGCGTGCCAGGCGTTTGCGCACGTTCCCTTTGGCCAGTTCGCGTTCGTACTCAAAGGGTGCTGGTGGCCGGGGGCCGACAAAGCTCATCTCGCCGCGCAGGATGTTGACAAGCTGCGGCAATTCGTCCAGGTACCAGCGACGCAGGTGTTGCCCCACCCGCGTGTGGCCCTGGTTCTCTCGTTCCAGGTACTTGACGGTTAGTCCCCTCTGGCGGACTGCCTGGATGGCACTCATCTGCATGGTGCGGAGTTTGAACACGCAGAAGGGCTGTCCTGCCGAGATGCGAAGTTCGCGGTAGAACACCGCGCCTCTGTCCTCGGCCCAGAACAGGCCGTCTGCGACGATAGCCAACGCCGCCAGTCCAAGAAGGGGCGCCGTCGCCAACAGTCCGAACGTGGCCAACACCTTGTCAAAGGTTGCCTTCAAGGAGTCCACGCCGACCGGTGGGGGGACGTCGGTTGGGTTGGTCATGGCACCTTCTTTGTTTCAGCCGATCTCAAAGTGAAATCTTTGCTGGAAGCGCCGCAGCAGTTTGACGACCGGCGCACCAAAAAACAGGAGCAGCAGTGCGTTGCCTCCCGCTCGTGCCAGGTCCCACCAGAGGGAGGTCAAGGCGTAAAAGGCGGCGTATCGCTTCAGCGTCTCAGCCAGGCCGATGCCCGGTTGCCAGTACATGTCCTCAGTTCCGGAGGTAAAGACGTAGGGCCAGAACCAGAGGTTCATGACGGCGCCAAAGCAGAAACCCCACGCTAGGCCCCAGGTGGTCAGCATGACAATTTCGGCCCGCCGCCAGCGGCGCAGGTTCGGCAGCCAGCTAGAGGTAAGCCCCACCCAGCCGGAGGCGAACATCTGATAGGGCATCCATGGCCCGACGCCGCCGCCGATTAAAGCCGATACCAGCAGCGACAGCGCGCCCAGCAGAAAGCCGAACGTCGGGCCATAGACGTAGCCGACCAGCACCGGCAGGAAAAAGATGGCCGAGAAACCAGCGGGACCGGGCACCGCCCGCAGCACGGCATTGATGGCGGTGAGTACCCCCAGCGCGGCCACCATCTTGGAGTTGAATTGGCGCGATTCCAGGTTACCCAGCACTGCACCCAGGCAGAACAGGATGAGCAGCACAAAGATGAGCGGCGCGTCGCTGCTGTGTGACATCGCGCTGCCCGTGCTTTGTGTCGGTGGCTGGTAGAAGGGATATAGGAACGAGGCCACGCCGATGAGGCTGGCCACGCCGAGGATGAGGGCGTTTAGCGCACGTCTCATAGGAATCTGTCGCTCAGGTCGCCTTTCCTAGCACGTCCTCCACCGTCAGAAAACGCGCATCTCTAAACAGCTTGTTCACCTGCGAGGCAAAGACTAGCGAGTCGGTCATCACTTCTCGGGTGGGGCCGTCTACCACTACCTGCCCATCGCCCAGTAGGATTACCCGCTCGGCGCAGGCAGCGGCGAGTTCCACGTCGTGAGTGGCCATGATCACGGTGCGGCCTTTTGTCTTCTCACCCTGCAAGAAGGCAGCAAGCGCTTGTTTCTGGCGATAGTCCAGCCCTCGCGTCGGTTCGTCCAGCAGGATGATCTGTGGTTCGGCGACCAGGACGGCGGCCAGGGCAGTTCGCTGCCGTTCGCCGACGCTCAGGTCGCGGGGGTAGCGGTCGGCGTAATCGGTCAGGCCCAACGTCTCCAGCAGCGATTCGTAACCGCCCAATGCCATGCCGCGGCTCTGCCGGGTAAAGTCGAGCTCCTGGCGCACGGTATCAGCAAAGAGGAGTGCGCTGGGGTTCTGTGGCACGTAGCCGATGTGGGCGATGATGGTCTGCTGGGCCGTCTGGCGCGTGTCAAGCCCCATGACTCTGACTTGTCCCTGTTTTGGCTTCAGCAGGCCCACGATCTGCTTGAGCAGCGTCGTCTTGCCCGCGCCGTTGCGCCCCATGAGGGCCACGAACTCGCCCGGCGCGATCTCCAGGCTGATGCCTTTGAGGGCCTCGCGACCGTTGTAGGCGTACCACACGTCGTGGAATTGGACGGAAGGCTGGGCGATTGGAGGATTGGAGGGTTGGAAGGTTGGCTGATTGGGCAGTTGAAATTTACGGGCGTGGGGGCGGGCCTCTTTGAGGGTGAGCGGGATAGGATGCCAGCCCAGAGCCTTGCCCAGCGAGACCAGCGGTGGGGCCAGGTCTACCTGTGCTAACACCTGGCGGGGCTCACCCAGGAGCGGGGGAGAACCGTCACCTGGCAAATGGAGGATGCGATCCGCGTATTGAGCCACGCGCTCCAGGCGGTGCTCAGAGAGGACGATTGTCAGGCCCAGGTCGTGGTTCAACCGCACCAGCGCGACGAGCACCTCTTCTGCAGCCTGGGGGTCGAGTTGGGAGGTGGGTTCGTCCAGCACCAGCACCTGAGGCTGGAGTGTCAGCACGGCGGCGATGGCCACCCGTTGCTTTTCGCCGCCTGAAAGGGTGCTAACCCGGCGGTGTCGCAGGTGAGTGATGTCGAGTTGGTCCATCACTTCTTCGACCCGTTTTCGCATAGTGATTTGAGGCAGTGCATGGTTCTCCATGGCAAAGACCAGTTCGTCTTCCACACTATCTACCACAAACTGCACTTCTGGATCCTGGAACACAAAGCCGACATAGCGACTCATGCGGCGTGGTTCGTCCGCCACCGGATCCTGGCCGCAGACGCTCACCTGCCCGGCGAACTGCCCGCCGTAGAAGTGAGGCACCAGGCCGTTGAGGCAGCGCAGGAATGTGGACTTGCCGCTACCTGAAGGCCCAGTGACCAGCAGGAACTCTCCTTCCTCTACGATGAGCGAGAGACCTTGCAGCACGGGCCGTGAGGTTTCTGGATAACGATAGGTAACGTCTCGTAATTCAATCATCGCTCTTGTCCAACAACAACGCTGGCACAGTGACTAGCAGGGTCAGCAATCCAAGGCCCACGTTAAAATTGGGCCAGATGGTGTAGGGTGGGTAGGGCGAATAGCGCAACAGGGCCGGGCGCGTCAGCCAGATGACCAGCAGTCCGCCGGCCAGTGCCAGGCCGGCCAGTGCCAGTGCGCCGTCGCGATGCCGCCAGACGCCCCGGCGATAGTGGGTGCGCGCCACGCGACGGCCCAACCGCCAAAAGACGCACACCAGCAGGGCGGTACCTGTTCCCATCAACGTCAGGCCGATCGCCTGCGTCGGCACAGAATAGCCGTACCAAAAGAGGCCAGCCAAGGCCAGGAGCAGTGCCGTCAAGGTGCCGAGTTTGGTTAGCACCTCCTCGCGGACAGAGACGGCGCGCACGTTGCCGCCAAAACCGCGGGCTTCCATGCTCTCCGCCAGGCCGACGGCTCGCTCCAGTCCACCGGTGAGCAGCGGCACAAAGAGGGGCAACAGGTCGCGCAGTCCGCGGAAGCGGTGCCCCCGGATCGTCTGCGCCTCTCGGATCTCTTGTCCCGCAGCCATCATCTGCGGGATAAAGGTCACGGCAATGGAGGTGATGACGCCCACCTGATACAAAAAGGGCGGCGTGAGCCGCAGGAGCCGATAATGGTCCACGCCGGCGTTAAAGGTGGCAAAGACAAGCAGCAATGTGACCAATTTCAATCCACTGATCAAGCCCTGGACGATCGCTTCGAGAGTGATGATGCCGCCGACGACCGGCAAGTGTGTCGGCAGGCTGAATAGCACTATGTGCCCTGAATGAGCACTCAGCGCGTTGAACGGCACAGTAAAGGCCCAGACGAACAGTGCTAGCTTGATGAACGATCCCCACAGCACTGCCTCGGGCGAAGACTGCCGCACGACGTGGAAGACCGGCCAGATCGCGCCGAGTGTGAGGAGCAGGTATAGCGGGTGCTGTGTCAGCAGGGGGACCATCGCTGACCCCACCAGCCACAACACCCACGCACCCGGGTGGAACACCATCACACCCCTTTTCGCCGCCGCCAGATGGTCAGCACGATGAGGCCCAACGTGGCCAGTACCCCGGCAAAGCCGACGTAGCGGTCTGGCGACGGTGGCACGTCAGGCTGTGAGCTTTTCGACGCGGGTGGCCTTCCTGTACTGCCAGGGATGAACACCTTGGTCGTGGGCGAGGCCGGTGGCGGTGGCAGGGGTGACGTTGGGCTGGTCGCCGTCGGCGGTGGTATTGGCACGGCAGTGGGCCGGGGCGTTGGTGTCTCCAGCGGTGACGTGAAGGCAGGCGTCGCTTTGGCCTCACCAGGGCAGATTTCGTCCAGCGAGATCTGCGGTGGCTGTTGTACATCGCCCCATGCCCAGCCGTCTACGTCACCATTGCCCAGGCGGCGGCTGCCTGCGCCTAGTGGTGAGTAGATCCACTGGTTGTCTTTCAGCAACCAGTAGTTCCAGTAGGCGCAAGGTGTGCCCTGACATCGGCACCAGCAATCCTCGCCCGGGTAGTCGCATCCAGTGTCGCCAATCTTGCACACCTTGGCTCCCAGTCCGCTGCTATAGTCTACAATGGCCGGTAGATTGGAACGATCCAGCAGATCAATGCCGCTGATCTCGTCTTCGGAAAAGGCGAGGCAAGACGTTTCAACTCGCCCATCGGGGAACTGGACGACCAGCCCGGCGCGGTTCGCTTCCTGGGCCTGCCCCGGTACGGAAATGATAATTGTGGTGATGAGGGTTATCAGTACAAGACCTCTGTGCATCGTCACCTCTCAAAATGGACAGGACAAGGGGAAAGGCCCCCCCTGTCCTATCCACTGGAAATAACTAGCGGCCGCGTCGCAAAAACAAGCCGGTGCCGGCCATTGCCAGACCTGCCGGGATCAGCCAGCCAACGTATTGCAGCAAATCGGCGCCAGTGACGGGCAGGGTCTCCGGCGCAGTGGCTGCTTCTCCGACCGTTGTGATGGCGAGAGGGTAGACCTTGCCCACCAGGGCGGGCACTGCCTGGATGGTGGCCAAGAAATTCGCCTCCGGGAAGGTCAGTTGCCAGGTGAAGGAACCATCCGTGTTCTGGAAGCCAGCCAGCGCGGTCGCGGGTGTGTTGGCCGTGCCCTTGACCCAGGTGGCAGGATCTTGCCCGGCGGCGATGAGTGCCTGGAGCACCACAGCCGTCGAGTTGGCGTCCGAGTCGGTGCCGTAGGGCGAGGGGTTGATGTAGGGAAAGCCACCGTCGTCGTTCTGCTGACCCTGAAAGTGGGCAACGGCCCTTTGGATGACCTCGCCGTCAGCGGGTTCACCGGCAGCGATCAGGGCCATCACCGCCAGGCCTGCCGAATTGTTGTCACCCTCACCGGCGGTCGGTGAAAAGTTCCACGCCCAGGTGCCATCCTCGATCTGGCTGTTCTTCAGGTAATCCACGGCTGCCACCGGGATGGGACGGCTCACGCTCTTGAGGGCCAGGAGGGCCAGGCACTGGCTGAACTGAAAATCGTTTTCACCGCCGAACCTGCCGTCGTCGCCTCGCATGCCTTCCAAGATGTCCACCAGGTCTACGCCGCCAAAGTCACGCGGGTTCTCGCCAGCAGCCACAGTGGCCAGGATGACTTTGGCTGTGTCGCCAGCAGTCGCCAGGTCGGCAGCACGTGTGGCCAGGAAAGTGAGGGGGGTATTGCCTCCCGCGTTCCATGTCGCCGGATCCTCGCCAGCGGCGACGATGACTTGTACGGCGTCGGCAGTATTGCCCACGGTGCTGTCAGGGTCGCCAAAGCCGCCATCGTTGTTTTGCTGCGTGCGCAGCCAGTCCATGGCTTCGGGCACGTCAGCCAGCACGGGCAGTGCCGTGAGCAGCAAACTGCTCAGAACGAAAAGGGTCATCAACAAGTTTGTCTTTTTCAACACCATTTTCTCCTCAATTCGTCTGGGTGTGTGGAACGAACAAAAAATCCCGACTCGGTTGACGCTTTCAGTCGGGGGGCTTAAAAAAATCCCTTGTCTGGTGTGACAAGGGGGTCATGGTCCTCTGGCCATGGCTCCTACCCCCTTTCCTCGAAGGTATTCAGAGCTACGATCAGGGCGGGTATCCTGGCTTCCCCAAGGTTGGGGTTACAGTTGCGGGACAGCGCCGGACTCTCACCGGTCTTCCCCATTTTGCCTTCGCATCCGGACGGTGGGGCACCCTGGTCGCAGTTTTATTCAGTTGAACCCAAGTATATCACAGGTGAGAGAAGGTGTCAAAACTTGACTAAACAGCGATTTCGATATATTATCTAGGGGAGTGGGGGCGGTAGAGTCCCGGTGGGCTCCGCGGTCTTCAAAACCGTCTGAGGGGTTGCGCAGAGCAGGCCCTGGTGGGTTCGACTCCCATCCGCTCCCGCCTGTTGGAAGGTGTCGTCATCGATGGTGCGGGCGCTGCATGCAGCGCCCGCTTTCGCTTGGGGCCATGCTGTACCAAAGCCAGCCAGGCGTGGAGGTGAACTTTTTCTCGCGTCGAAGGTAATAGTACTGTGGGGTATCCCCACAAGGTGGGAGAGAGTGCAGACCTCCGCTTCTAATTGAGGGTTGTCAGGTCTGAGCCAGGCATTTCCTCAGGGAGAAAGGAAGCATGCTTCGTTTCATCGTCCGTCGTATCTCTTTTATTGTTCTGATCTCTGTTTTCATCGCCTTCTTTGCCCACCTGGGAATGAGGATGGTCAGAAATTCTGAGATTTCTAAACCGGATTATAATCTAGTTCGACACAGCAAGGGCGCCTGGCAAGATACGCGTGCTTTTCTCGCTGGCACATTACAGGGGAATTGGGGGACGGTAAAGATCCAGAGCAGCCGGGTGCTGGTAAAAGACGTTCTATGGGAGGCCTTTGTGAACAGCATGGGCTTGCTGCTCGTTGCTCTGGCCATTGCCGCTGTCCTGGGCCTGTGCATTGGCGGCGTGGCGGCGCTGACGAAACGAAGGACTCTGGTGCTGCTGTTGCTTACCCTGACCATCCTGGGCATCTCGACCCCCTCTTTCTTTGCCGGGCTACTCTTGCAGGTGGGAGAGCTAAAGTACTTGGCTATTTTTGGCCGGCGGCTGGTGCGCATGGCCGGGTTCGGATGGGACTTTGAACATATGCTGATGCCGGTGTTGGTGTTGGCTGCCCGCCCACTGGCCTATCTGACGCGCGCGACCTTCCTCTCGCTCCGGCGCGTCATGGAAGAGGATTACATCCGCACTGCCTTTTCAAAGGGGCTCTCTCTTCGACAGACGGTGAACATACACGCCCTGCGCAACATAGCCGTTTCAGTACTGACTGCCCTGGGCGTTTCCGTGCGCTTTTCTCTGAGCACCTTGCCAGTGGCCGAATTCTTCTTTGCTTGGCCAGGCATGGGCCATCGCCTTTTAGAAGCGATCAACGCTCGTCAGGCGCTGGTGGTAGCTGTTCTGGCTTCTACCCTTGGACTGACCTTCCTGTTCGTCAACTTGCTGCTTGATATTGCCTATCGCATGGTAGACCCGCGCATGAGAGAGCTGTGATGGATCTTTTGAAAAGCATCGCTCGTAGCCTTCTCAACCCCACATCGCGGTTGGAAAAGCTCCGTCGTTCACCCTCAGAAACCGGTGACGGTGTCGTCGGCAGTATGCCAGCGGTGGCACGGAGGCGGTTGCGTTTCCATGACGTGGCCTTGAACCCACCCTTGGTGATTGGTCTGATCACAGTCCTTGGGCTGTTTTCTCTGGTGCTGTTTGGTCCGGTCTGGGCTCCCAAGAACCCTTACATCGCTGGACAGCACATTGTTCCTCATTATGACTTTCAACGCGAGGAGTACATTCGACCGCCGTTAGAGCCCTCGTCCGAATACCCTCTCGGCACCGATCGTTGGGGCAATGATCTCCTTAGCCTGCTGATGCACGGGGCCCGCAATACCCTGGTGGCGTGTGCCTTTATCACCATGATGCGCGTTGTCCTCGGTCTGGCTCTGGGCAGCGTGGCAGGCTGGAATGAAGGCAAGATGTCCGATCAGCTCGTTATGGGTGCGATCGTGGTCATCACTTCGGTGCCGATGCTGATCAGCAGCATGATCCTGATCTACGCCCTGGACATCAGGCAAGGCTTGCCCATCTTTATCGTTGCCTTGTCTGCCATTGGCTGGACCGAGATCGCCCAATACATTCGCAGCGAATTTCTCGTCCTGCGCAAAATGCCCTACATTGAGGGAGCGCAGGCGACTGGTTTGACCGGGCTAGCCATTGCCGTGCGCCATGTTCTGCCCAACGTGCTCCCGCAGTTGCTGGTGATCTCTTTCCTGGAAATGGGCGCCGTGATGATGCTGCTGGGTGAATTGGGTTTCGTGGGCGTCTTTATCGGTGGTGGCAGCCGGATCTCCGTCGGGGACTATATGGGTGACCGCGAGATCTTTACTCTGGTAGAGGTGCCCGAATGGGGAGCCATGTTGGCCGAAGGTTTTCGTTGGTTGCGCTCGAAACCCTTTGTCGTTTTTCCACCAGCACTGGCTTTCTTTGTCTCTGTGGTGGGCTTTAACGCTTTGGGTGAGGGACTGCGGCGCTTGATTGAACGATCTGGCCTCAGCACCGCCTTTCTACTGCGCAAGCGCATGTTGTTCGTGATGGCAGGCTTGTCCTTTGCCACCGTCTTTATAATCAGCAATACCGGTCCCGCGCCCTGGTTCGCCAGGGTGGCCGGGGCCTTCAATGGCGATTTGGCCTTCGAGCACGTCAAAGCCCTGACCGAGATGGATGGACGTGGCGCTGGGCAGGCCGGCGGAGCCCGGGCGGCAGCTTATGTCGCCGAGAGATTCGAAGCCTATGGTTTGGAACCAGGTTGGAAGAATTCGAGCTATGTCTATCCCTTTGAAACGCAACTGGTACACACTTTGGCGCAGCCCTATCTGGCTCTGATGGGTGCCGATGGCAAGCCACACCAAGAGTTCCGGCACCAGCTTGATTTCGGCTTTGTACTCGAGGGACACGGCGGGGGTGGGGATGTTGAGGCTCCGCTGACCTTTGTTGGGTTCGGACTCGAGCACGACGCGTACACGTGGGAATCGTTCAAGGGGCTGGATCTACGCGATCGGATTGTCCTGCTACTCAAGGGGAACGCCCCGCCTGACTTTGCCACCGAGGCGCTGATCCGCGGGGCGCGCGGCGTGTTGTGGATCACCGGTGATGGGCGAGATGATGTCCGCTCGCAGATCCAGCTGGCTGATCCTGATGGAGCCTACCTGCGCCAGCCCAACATCCCTGTCTTTCGCATTCGTCCCTCGGTCGCAGGAGCTATGCTCGAGCAAGGTGGAGGCGCGCCGGCCGACCTGTTGTCTCAAGATGCCGAAGTCGCTCAGTCCGGCCCCGGCTGGTTTAGGCGGGACCTGAGTGCCACCGTGCGCATGTCTTTGTCTTTGAGTGAGCCCCAGTCTGTCGAGATTCCTTGTCTGCTGGGCTATCAGACCGGCTCCGATTTTGATTTGGCCGGAGAACTGGTCGTCCTGTTCGCAACCTACGATGGCCTGAGGACAGACCCAGATGGGACGGTCTTTCCGGCTGCCAACCACAACGCGTCCGGTGTCGGCATACTGCTTGAAATGGCTCGACTGTGGCAGGAGCAAAGCCTGAATGCTCGCCGGTCGGTGTTGTTCATCGCCTGGGGTGGGGGGCAGTTGGATGACTCGGGGGCAAAGGCTTTTTTGGGGGATAGCCGCAACTTTCCCCGCTTATCTAACCAAAACATGTACCGCCGCTTTGCACCGGCTATGGTTTTCCAACTCGATGATCTGGGAGCGGGGGGCGATAGGCTCTTGATCCACCCTCATTCCAACCGTCGCCTGTCCACACTGCTCGAGGAGACTGCCACACAGGTCGGCATACCTCTATCCGAGAAAGGTACCCTTCAACCTTACGACGATATTGTCTCGTCTACAAGTACGCAGTGGATCACCTTCACATGGTCGGACCCCGGCGTCCCCCCAGACGAGGACGGTATCGAGCGCATCGAGGCTGGCAAGCTGCGGGCCATTGGAGAGGCGCTTGCCCTGGCTTTGACCAGGGTTGTCCGGCAGGCAAGATACTAGCGTGGTTCTGTCTCATACCGACGAGGGCATGTCATTCTGGGCGAGCAGAAAGGCGCGTCCTCACGGAAACCCGTCCAATGGAGGGCGATCTGGGATCAGCCCTGCCAGATTGGAAGAACGCATGTCTAAGCTTGAGCCCACACAACCCACCCGAGGGGCTATTCCTGTTCAAGCCAAGGAACGGATTGAATTCGTTGACATCCTGCGTGGCTTTGCCGTACTCGGCATTTTGGTGGCCAATATGGCCGGCTTTAGCGGGCAACCGCCCGGTCTGCAGGCTTGGTCCGGGCCCGTCGACCGCGCTGTGGTGATGCTGATTCGATTCCTGGTGACAGCCAAGTTCTACTCTTTGTTCTCGTTCCTGTTTGGGTGGGGAATGGCTGTGCAGATGGCGCGGGCGGAGGCCCGGGGTGTCAGGTTCGTGCCCCTCTATCTGCGTCGCCTGTTCATCCTTCTGATCTTTGGCCTGCTGCATGCCGCCCTGCTCTGGTATGGTGATATTCTGACGACCTACGCACTCTATGGTGGCTTGCTGTTGCTCTTCCGCAAACGCTCTGAAAAGGTGCTGTTGGTCGCGGCCGGGCTTGCGCTGTTGCTCTCGATCGTGCTGACCCTGCCCGGGCAAACGATGGACGCTTGTCGAGCGTGGTATAATGGCTTGACCGATTTCCTCCGCTCCGATACTTATCCCGAGAGCCTGTATGCTACTGGCGACGTCCTGGACATCACCCGGCGTCGTATTCAAGATTTCATCTCGTTCAACTCTCGGCCCATCTACACCTTCGGCAACATTTTTGGGATGTTCCTGCTGGGTCTGTACGCCGGCAAGCGTAGGATCTTGCACGAGGTCGCCCAGCATTTGCCTCTGCTGCGCAAAGTGACGTGGGCCGGGTTCGGGATCGGTGTGGTCTTGAATGGGGTTTGTGTGTGGCTCATGCGCAGGCCGTCGCTAGTGCCATCTCAGTACGAATGGTTGGCGTCTGTGGGTGCCCGCACGATTGGCGCGCCAGCGTTGATGCTCTTTTACGTGTGTGGCATCATCCTGTTGGTTCAGAAGGAGACCTGGCGCCAGCGACTGTCCCCATTGGCGGTCGTCGGGCGCAGTGCCCTCAGCAATTACCTGTTCCAGTCCATACTGTGCACCTTGATTTTTTACGCCTACGGGCTGGGGTTGTATGGACAGACTGGTCCGACGTTCGGCCTGGTCTTGACGGTGGTGATCTATTGGTCCCAGATCCGGATCAGCGAGTGGTGGTTTGATCGCTACCAGTTCGGGCCGGTGGAGTGGCTGTGGCGCACGCTCACCTATGGCCGACGCCAGCCGCTGGGACGTGGAGAGACTTATGACGACCTAAAGCCCGTCCCCTGGTTGCGCCAGGCCCGCCAGGTTGCGGCCAGGGTGCATCTCAAGATCGCCCTGGCGAGCGTCGTGGTTGTGCTGTTGATCTCGGGAGGGACTCTCGCCTTGTGGCATGTCCGTTTAGAGGGAGGGATCTCCAACGTCTCTCTCGATCTGCCCAAGGTGGGAAGCAAGGCTGGCGTGACACCACTGTCCCCCGAGGTGGATAGTGAGTCGGAGGCGCAAGCGGAGGTCGTTGCCACGCCTGTCGTCCGGCCGGTGGCTTACAATCCAGGCCCTATCGCAGCGTCCGGTGATCTGCTGGCGTTGGCCTCTACTTTCAGCGCACCGTCGGCCATGGCCGAGATTGAGACGCTGACCGGCCCGCCTTACCTGGGACGGTATGCCGGCTCTCCACAGGGATGGGCGGCCGGTGATTATATTGCTGGGCAGTTTGCCAGATATGGTTTGCAGCCCGCAGGATATGACGGCACATTCTTCCAGTCTTTTCCGCTCGAATACGTTGCCCTGGCACAAGCACCCAGCCTGATTGTTGAAGGGCCAGATGGCACGGTTTATGATCGTTACATACCACATCAGGATTTCTCTGCCCTCTTGAGATGGTATGCGGGCTCTGGTGCAGCCAACGGGGAGGTGGTCTGGGCGAACAACTGTGCCCATGATGACTTCAACCCATTGGACGTAGTGGACAAGATTGTCTTATGCCGGGACGTCTCGATCCAGCTTGCCACACGGAACGCCGTGGAGTATGGGGCAGCAGGTGTGTTGCTATTGACGGACCCCGAACTGCGTCTACCTGATTTTGGCAGCACTTACTTTGAGACCTGGGTGCCGGAACCTATCCCAGTCCTTCGGGTCTTTCCTCCGGTGGTCGAGGATCTGTTGTTGGGAAGCGGCAGATCCGTCCAGGATTTGTCCATCAGTTTTGCGCCTTTTGCTCTGTCGACTCGAGCCCGAATGAAAGTCGTAGCCACAGGTCCAGAAGCCTGTGGTGACGATGGGTGCCGGGGGCGCAACGTCCTGGGCGTGATCCCTGGACGCGACCCGGCCTATGCCGATCAAGTCGTCATCATTGGCGCTCACTATGATCATCTGGGTCAAGCGCCCGACGGCACGATCTGGGTGGGAGCCAACGACGACGCTTCAGGCGTGGCGATCTTGCTAGAGATCGCCCGTAGCTGGCAAGAGCAAGGCTATGTGCCGCGGCGCACGGTCCTGTTCGCCGCCTGGGATGCCGAGGAAGAGGGGTTGTGGGGCTCGAGGTATTACGTCGAGCATCCCCGCTATCCGCTGGAAAACACGGTCGCCAAGCTCCAACTCGATATGGTCGGCGCTGGCGGTGATACGCTGCTGGTTGATGGCGCAGGCGAACTGGGAGAAAAGATCCGTGCGGTGGCGCATGCCCTGGGCGTCCAGACCGAGGCGTCCAACGTGGGGCGGAGCGATCACGTGCCGTTCTTGGAAGCTGGGGTTCCAGCGGATCTGCTGATCTGGTTTTTCGAGGGCGATGTGCAGCCACAATATCACCGCCCGATGGACACGCCGGACATCATAGAACCGGACAAGCTAGAGGCCGTGGGCAAGATTGCCGGGATCACCCTGTTGGGGCTGACCGACGGTGAGCTGGCCATCCATAACCTGTTGGCCCGGCGAGCAGCCGCGGTTGAGGACGGCGACGTGGAAGCTTTCCTGGACACGTCGCTCCCTGAACTGGCATCCTCCGATCGTTTCTGGTTTACCGACCTCCAGGCCCTTTCGGCGCCCCGGTTTGGGATGCAGGCCCAAGATGTGCGTGTGCTTGGACGCACGGCAACCGCGACGGTGCAGATGGAGCTCGAGTACCCGGCTGGGGGGAAGGATGGGGAGACTCGAGCAGTGATGGCCTCCCTGTCGGCCAAGTTCACGCATACCGAGGATGGTTGGCGATGGGCCGGCCCCGATCTGGTGTGGACCGATCAAGAGACAGGTTTTGCCGTGGCCTATCCTCCAGGAAAGGGGGAAGGCCTGGAGAGGTTGGGGGGACTGGCTGCGGAGCAATATGCCAAGATGGCCACTTTGATGGGCTTGCCGACCAGGCCGGACGCGGCATTGCTGCTGTTTCCAACCTCTCAGGCGCTGCGGGTGAGCACTGCGCTGTCGTTGACGCACGGCCGGGAGGTGTGGGTTGCCCCTGGCACCGTGAAACTGGTTTACCGAAAAGAACTCAGCGCCAGCCAGCAATTGACCGATACGCTGGCTCAACTCGTGCTGGCCGAGGCCGGCATGACCGAAAGCGCAGCGCCCTGGCTCTGGCAGGGCCTGCCGCTGGCCCTCAGATCTCAGGCCGGTGGGGTTGGCACGCAGGCGACCTATCTTTGCCAGTTGCAGGAGACACTGGCGACCGAGACGCTCGCCTCAAGCGAGGCAACCTCCTGGGCCGCGGTAGACTATTTGCGGCAGCGGGTTGGCTGGCGAGGGATAGGGCAGTTCGTTGTCAGGCTGGGGCAGGCGTGCCAGGATGGTCTGTGCAGGAGCAGCGACGCGGTGGATGTGGCCTTGTCCAACGCGCTAGGGCTAGAGTCATCCGCTTTTGAAAGGGCGTGGCAGGGACATTGGCGAGAGCACCTGGCGACAGCTCGGGCGAATTTGGACGCCGTGCTGTCAGCGCGCACGGAGGCGATTCTGGCCGGCGATGAGGCCTCTTTTCTGAGCACAGTTGACCCGGACGTGCCCGGCCTGGTGGCCGAAGAGCAGGGCTGGTTTGCCGACCTGGCCAGGCATCCGCTCGAAAGCTTCTCTCTAGCTGGCGAGCCGCTGGCCCTGCTGGAAGATGGACGCATCCTGGCGGACGTTACACTGGCGTATCGTCTTGCCGAAGCCACCGGGCGCTGGAGCGAAGGGACGACGTCTTTCGAGGTGTTGTTCACACCGGGCCATGAGGGGTATCGCTGGGCAGGGGTTCCCTTTCAGGGGCTGACAGGGGGGCATGTGACCGTTCTCTACCCGGAGGCGGGGCAGCAAGAGCTGGCCCAGGCTGTGTTGGAAGAAACCGGGACGATCTATGTGCAGCTTGCTGCCGAACTGGGTGTCGAGGGACCCGACGCTCTGACCGTCAAGTTATATGATAGTGCTGACGCGTTTCGGATTTCTGTTTCTCTATCGTTCCCTCCGAGTGACTGGCTGCGAGGCTGGGCTGGCAGAGGGGAGTCGCTCAAGCTGCGCTTGCAGAGAGATGCGATGCTGGAGGATTACCGCCCCGTACTGGCAACACAACTGACACGCCATCTGTTGTATCAGATGGGTGTGGACTCGGAGTGGCTGATCAAAGGCGTGAGCATTTATCTCTCCAGACGCTTCGATGGCGGCCTTGCCGAACAGGCCGCCGCGGCGAACTTGAACGAGCTGTCTCGGGCTGTTTCGGAGGAGAGGCCGTATGGCCTCGAGGCTATGCCACTGGATCGTGAACTGTCCAAAGAAGACTGTGGGTTGGCCAACGCGCAGGCCTGGGATGCGGTGCGCTATCTGGTCTACACGCACGGCTGGGAAGCACTGGTGGATCTGTTGCACCGCCATGCGGAGGGGCTCGACCTCGACGTTGCTCTGCAGAGGGCCATTGGCCAATCGCTGCGGGAGTTCGAGATGGCCTGGGCAGAGTCGGTTGGCCAGGTCCATGCTTTGCCCGAGTGGGTTGAGGTCGCCAGGGCGTTCGATCCTGAAATGGCAAAGCAGCATGTTGAGGTTCTCGCCAGCCCGGAATTGGCGGGCCGTCGGGCCGGTTCGCCAGGTGCGGAGGCTGCCGCCGCCTATATCGCGGCCAGGTTTGGGGACTATGGCCTGGTGCCGGTTGGACAGAGTGTGACTTTTCTGCAACCCTTTCCCATCACTTCCACAACGCTGCTGTCCGCTCCACGCTTTGAGATCGTAGATGAGAATGACCGGACTGTGGACGCCTTGACGTATCGCCAAGATTTTCTGACCCTCCTGGACGAGATGGGTGGTGGGGGGACGGCAGCAGGCGAGTTGGTCTGGGTTCGGGATGGAGACTATCAGGGGATGGAACTGGATGGAAAGATCGCGCTGCGCCACCCCTCCCATGGACTTGAGATAGAGGTTGCCCGGGCCGTGGAGCATGGGGCGGCGGGATTGGTTCTAATTGGTGAGCAGGAGAGTGAAGAAGCGTTATTGGCCAGGCAGCCGCTTCCGGTTGAGGTCCCGCTTGAAACTGGGATCCCGGTGCTGGAGCTCAGCCGGCAGGGATATCGTCACTTGCTGGCGGTTGCTGGGCAAACGCCGGCCAGTCTTCAGGACTCTCCGCCGGCCCTGCCCCTGGGCTTGAAGGCCCGGCTTGAGATTCCTCTCGGCACGCCGGAAAGAGTAGAAACTGCCAATGTATTAGGCGTGCTGCCTGGCTCGGATCCGGTCCTGAGGCAGGAGGTGATCATCCTGGGCGCTCATTATGACCACGTTGGACATGACCCTGATACGTTGGTCTGCCCGGCGGAGGCTTCAGGAACCGGCGGCGGGGGACGAGATGCTGCCTGTAAGCGAGTAGCCGGCAGGCGATATGCCGGCGCGAACGACAATGCCAGCGGCGTGGGGGTGTTGCTAGAGATCGCGCGCTTGTGGCACGCGACGGGATACCGTCCGCAGCGCAGTGTGCTCTTTGCTGCCTGGGGGGCGCAGGAGCTGGGCGAGATAGGATCGACCTACTATGTTGATCATCCGGTTTTCCCGCTTGACAAAACGATGGCTAGCCTGCAATTGGATGCTGTCGGGGGTGGCGACGGGTATTTTCTGGAAGCGCAGGGCATTCGGGAGCAAGACGGATTGCTTCTGTTTAACATAATGGGCGCAGCAGATCGGGTCGACGGGCGCCTGGCGCTCAGAGGTCCATCGGGCAGGGGCGATCACGTCCCTTTCCGCAACGTTGGCATCCCGACGTTGTCCCTCACCTGGCGGGAAGCCAGTGAAGACAATTGGCCTGTCGAAATCGCCGACGAGGTGGAGCCGTACCGCCTCGGCGTCACTGGCCGGATGGTGACCTTGACCTTGATGGGCCTGGCCAGATAGAGGTGATCCTGCACGTTGAAGAGCGCCTGAAGGGGCGCCGAGGGTCGTTCGCCCATGGACATTTCAGTTGAGGGGCAAATTTGCCATCAAACTGAAATGCACCGCTCGCCACAGGTTATTGACAAACCGGCATCGCGTAGGGTATAATAGATGCAGCAGACGATCAGTCAGGGGGGATGCTGAGCTCGGCTCCCTACTTCACTCCGTTGCGTCTTTTCATTGCCCTACTGACACCTCGCCGTGGGGGCTGAGACTCCGGCCTCCCCGCTCATCCTCGCCGTCGTCCGGCTATCTCTCCTACCCATTCGGTTTGCGCGGTTCTAACAGGCTCCAGATTTTTGGCTCCATGTGCAGAGGAGGAAAACTATGCACGCCTTTAGCTGTTCTTTCAACCGTCGCGTCGTTGCCGCTGGCATCGTCGCCGCCTTGGCCGTCATGCTCATCGCCATTCTTCTTTTGCCCGGCAGCGCGCTGGCTCAGGGCGATGGGCCCGAACAGTCCACGCCGCAGCTGCCGCAGGTCGACCCACCTTCGCCGCCCGCTCCTCTCCAGATCAACCCGCCCCGCGCCACACCTGAGCCGGGGGCGGCCGAGGCCGGCTCTGGCACGCAGGGGGCCAGCAGCCAGGTCGAGGCCGTCAAGTTCCGACCCCAGGTGCGGCTCGTGCGGGGCCAGGGAGCTGTTTCGTCTCAGGGTGTTGACAAGCCGACGGGTGACCGCAGGTCCGATGCGGAAAAGCCGTTGGCTGACGAGCACGTCGGCCCCCAGGAGGCCTATACCCCACCGGACTATGGGCAATTACTGGGCCCTCTGGAGTGGGGCATGGAGCTTTACGAGGGCTTTGAAGGAGTCTTCCCTGGCGACTGGATCCTCGAGGATTATGGCGACGATGGCGGACTGTACTTGGATCGTACCTGGGGTACGACTGATTACGGCTATCAGTTTGGCTCGCGGTCTGCCTGGCCCGCGGCGTACGGCGCCGATGCTCTGGACCCTTGGGATTGGTACACTGACAATCTGAATAGCTGGATGGAATACGGACCCTTTGACTTTAGCACCATGTCCGACGTCTTTGTCGGCTTTGGCCTGTGGTACGACACCGAGCCCAATTTTGACTGGGTCTGGTTCTGCGCTTCAGTTGATTTCGTCAACTATGATTGCGTCCGCTGGTCTGGCTACTCTGGTGGCTGGACCGATCAGGCCTACTGGCTGACCTCTTTTGCTGGCTACTCGCAGGTATGGTTGGCCTGGGTGTTCACCAGTGATGAAAGCTTTAGCTCGGGCTACGAAGGCCCATTCGTGGACGAGATCTCGGTCTGGGGCGACGACGTCAGCGCCGCGCCCCCGCCCACGCCGACGCCCGATCCCAATGGCCAACTCATCCAGAATGGCAGCTTTGAGACCGGCGACCTGACCAACTGGGCCGGCACCGACGGGGTGAGCGTGACCAATCTAACCTACGTTGACGGGCAGTATTCGGCCTTTCTGTGGCGGGGTGGCACAGCAAACGATTTCCTGTGGCAGACCTTCGACGTGCCGTCCGGTGTCACCGACGTCGTGCTGAACTACTGGTTTGCCGTGGGAACATTTGAGACGATCGCTGGCTTGGATTACTTTTGCGTTAGCCTGGCAGATCCGGCGAACCACGGCAATATCTGGGTAGACCTGGGATGTATAGACGCCGTCGACGCCACCGGTCTGTGGCAAGAGGTGGTCTATACGCTGGCTCCCGGTGAAGTGGATCAAGTTGAAGGTAGGACGGTAGATCTCGTCTTTGAGTTGTACGACGTTTCATTCGGCCCGGAGAATAAGGAGACAGCGGGCTGGGTTGACTATGTGAACGTCTATGCCACCGGCGGCAGCGCGGGAGCTGCCCTCGATCCCAACGAGCCCAACGACGATTACGCCAGCGCGACCTCTATCGCCTGTGGGGACACGGTGAGCGGCGTCATCGGCGACGCCCTGGGCGGCTTTGACATGGACTGGTTCAGGTTGGGCGGCGTGCCCCTGGGCCGGCTCGACATAGACATCTATGCCGACACCCAGGTGCCGCCGTCGGCCCTCGATTCGGTGGTTGCCCTGTGGGATGGCAGCCTCGGTCTGGTGACGTGGAACGACGACGACGGCGTCAGCTACGACTCGTACGTGGTCTATACCAATACCGTGGCCGGTGCGACCTATTACATCAGCGTCGAATCCTACTCGGGCTATGGCAGTCCCAACTCGGTCTACGATCTGAGCGTACAATGTGCTGTCACCGTAGGCGGCCCTCCCCCCGTCGGCGAGGAGCCAACCCCACCAGATGCGGATACCTGGACGGTGATGCTCTACCTCAACGCCGAAGACGCCGGCTTTGAGTCGATCTTGACAGGGTATCGAACCGCCATCGAAGCCTACATCGGCAGCAAGAGTTCGTTCCTCAACGTGGCGATCCTCTACGATGGGTCAGGCAACGGTGACACCACCCGCTACCTGGTGCAGCCCAACGGCAGCTACACCCTGGGCACGAATCGATGGAACATGGGCGAACTGAACATGGGCCATCCCGACACACTGGCCAACTTTGTCACCTGGGCCATGGATCAATACCCCGCCGAGAACTATTACCTCGCCGTTGACGACCACGGCGACGGGGTCTATGGCATCAGCTTCGATGCGACGTCCAACAACGACCAGCTCACGCCTCCTGAACTCTATGCGGCGCTCAAGAGCGCGACCCGCAACGGCGCTCGCAAGATCGACATCTTTGACTACGAGGCCTGCCTGATGGGCCTGGCCGAAAACGCCTACGACCTGCGCCAGTGGGTGGATTACGTCGTCTTTTCCGAGCAGATCAGTTGGGGCATCAACACCTACCCGCTCTACTTCAGCGATCTGGCGGCCAGCGACGAACCGGAGGCCGTCGGCCGGCGGATCGTCGACCGCTACCACGCCGAGGCCCTGGTGACGAACAGCGGTTACGGCTACCCACATACCATCTCTGTGATCGATACCGCGCAGATGGGCAACGTCAGCGCTGCCGTGTCCAGTTTTGGAGACGCGATCAGGGCTACGGACACGCAGGCACAAAAAGATGCCGTCAACGGCGCGCGCGACGATTCCCAGGCCTTTGCCGCCGACTATGACGCCACGAACTCTTTGCGGGCGGAGTACATAGACCTGTGGGACCTGGCCGACGAAGCCAGCAGTATGGCGCCTGCGCAGGCTGCTGGTGTCAGATCTGCCGTGGACGCTGCCGTCGTCCACGAGCGGCACGCCAGCGGTGTCGTCAGTGGCTACACGTGGGATCACAGTGGCGCGCACGGCCTGGCGATCTACTATCCGCCCTCACGATCGTCCAGCGCCTTTGACACCTACATTGCGCCTGCACCCAGCCTCTACCAGATGGGCCAGCACGGCACGTGGGACGCGTTCCTCGACTGGGCCGTGCCCAGCGGATACAGACGAGGTATGCATTCCAGTCGCTCACAGTACAAGCTGAGCGGCGCCGACGCCTTTGCCTTCAAGACTGTCTATCTGCCGGTGGTGATAAAGACCGTGAGGTGAATGTGACCAACGTGCTGCCCATCCTGGCTGCTTACGTCCCGCCTGCTGTGGCGCGCGCTGCACTGCGCCACAGCAGGCCCTCTTTGTCCCACGTCCCTCGGGCCGATCGCTTTCTGGCCGCGGTCCTGTTTGCCGATGTGTCCGGCTTTACGCCCCTCACCGAGGCCCTGGCTCAGAAGGGGCCGGAGGGCGCGGAGGAGCTCACGCGCCTGTTGAACGCTTACTTTGGCCGCATGATCGCACTCGTCGAAGCCGAGGGGGGCGAGGTGGTCAAGTTCGGCGGCGATGCAGTGACGGTAATTTTCCCCGCCCGTCAAGAAGCGTTGGGCGTCGCCACGCGCCGGGCCTGGCAGGCCGCCCAGGCGATGCAGTCGGCGATGACCGACTTTGCCACGCTGGAGACCAGTGTCGGACCCGTGACCCTGGGCATGAAAATCGGCATCGGGGCGGGCGAGATCTTGGCTGCCCGGGTGGGCGGCGTGCGCGAGCGCTGGGAGTACGTCATCGCCGGCGATCCCGTGCGCCAGGTGGCTCTGGCCGAGCATCAGGCCGGACGGGGCGAGGTCCTGCTCAGCCCGGAAGCCGAGGCGGTCATCGCTCATCGCGCCGTCGCGTCTCGTCCCTTGCCTCCTCTGGACTGGACGCACGTTGAGGATCCCGCAGCCGTTGAAGCGGCCCTGCGGCGCTACGTTCCTGGCGTGGTCATGACCTGGCTGGAGGAAGAGCTGCTGGAATGGCTGGCTGTGCTGCGGTCCATCAGTGTGCTGTTCGTCGGTGTTGAGGGCATCGAGTATGCGCAGCCGGGCGCCGTTGACGAGCTGGATGCCTTCCTGCGCGGCGCTCAGAAAGTCATCGACCGCTACCAGGGCAGCATCAACAAGCTGGCGGTGGACGACAAGGGAACGGTCTTGCTCGTCCTCTTTGGCGCGCCGCCCCTCGCCCACGAGGACGATCCGGAGCGCGCCCTGCGCTGCGCTCTGGATTTGCAGGCTGTGGCCGAGGTGCAAGAGCTGCGACTGTCCATCGGTGTGACCACCGGCCGCGTGTTTGCCGGGCCCGTCGGCAGCGAAAGCCGCCGCGAATACACCGTCATGGGCGACACGGTTAACGTGGCGGCTCGTCTGATGGGCATGGCAGGACAGGGCCAGGTGTGCTGTGATTACGAAACCTATCGCAGCGCACGCGGCAGGTTGGCCTTTGACTCCCTCCCACCCGTTCGCGTAAAGGGGAAGGCAGGGCACATCCGCATCTATCGTCCCACGGGTGAGGCTGGCCGGGAAGGCGAGGCGGAAACCGGCGGCGTGTTGGTCGGACGCCGGGCTGAGGTGGCCAAGTTCGAGGCTTGCCTGGACACGGTGCAGGCCGGGCGCAGTCGCATCCTGCTCGTTGAAGGGGAGGCCGGCATCGGCAAGTCGCGCCTGGTGGAAGAGTTGGTCCGCTTGATGCGCGAGCGCGGCATCGCGGGTCTGCTGGGTATGGGACGTAGCATCGAGCAGCAGACGCCCTATCGCGCCTGGAGAGACATCTTTGTCTCTTACTTTGATCTGGACGACGTCCACGACCCCGCCGAGCGACGGCGCCAGGTCCAGACCCACGTTCACGACGTGGCCCCCGACCTGGCGGAGCGTATCCCCTTGTTGAACGACGTGTTGAACCTGGGTCTCCCCGAAAGTGAGTTGACCGCCTCGCTGGACACCCACCTGCGGCACGAAAGCCTTGTCTCGCTGCTGCTGGTGCTGCTGCGCGCCTGGGCGGCCGAAAGGCCGCTGGTTCTCGTCCTGGAAGACGCCCATTGGCTCGATACGCTGTCGTGGGACCTGACGGTACAGGTGGCGCGCGGACTGGTGGTCGCTCGCGTGCCGCTGTTGCTCGTCGTGGTCATGCGTCCCCTGGAAGCTGGGATCGCGCGGAGCGAACCACAGACCTTGGCTGGCATGGGCCAGACCGAGCGCCTGCTCCTGGAATCCCTCTCATCGGACGAGACGTTGGCCCTGGCAGCGGTCCGACTGGGTGTAACCGGCGACGGCTTGCCGGAGGCGGTTGCAGAGCTGGTGCGAACGCGGGCAGCCGGCAATCCATTCTTTGCCGAGGAATTGGCGTTTGCCCTGCGCGACAGTGGTCTTGTCACCGTAGAGACCGAGGGCGGCAGAACGCGCTGCGTCGTCAGCGGCGACCTGGATAGGGCTGCTCAGACGTTGCCCGATACCATCCAGGGCATCGTTCTGTCGCGCATTGACCGGTTGCCGCCCGAAGAACAGTTGACCCTCAAAGTGGCGGCCGTCATTGGGCGCACCTTTGGCTACACCACGCTCCACGATACGTTGGGCGAGCACATGGAGCTTACCCACCGCTTGCTGAGAATACATCTCGATGACTTGGCTCAACTCGATCTCACGCCGCTGGAGGCCCCGGAGCCGGAACTGACCTATGTTTTCAAACATATCATTACCCAGGAGGTGGCCTACGAGACGCTTCTCTACGCCCAACGCCGGCAACTGCATCGCTCGGTGGCGCGGTGGTACGAGGAAACCTTTGGCGACGCCGATCAGCCTGTAGTGGAAGGGGTAGAGTCGCCGTTGGCGCCCTATTACCCCCTCTTGGTTTACCACTGGCATCAGGCTGGAGACCGAGATCGCGAGCGACATTACGCCGGGTTGGCGGGCAGGCGGGCGGCAGCCCAATTCGCCACCTTGGAAGCAGCGGCCTATTTCAGCCGCGCGCTAGCGCTCACCCCGCAAAACGATCTGGCAGCGCGCTACGACCTGCTGCTGGCACGTGAGGCAGTGAATGACCTGCGGGGGGAGCGGGAGGCGCAGGCACAGGACCTGGTGACACTCGTCCTTCTGGCCGAAGAGATGGACGATCGGTGTGGTGCGCAGGTTGCCTTACGGCTGGCCAACTACACGGAAGTGACCAGCGACTATCCGGCAGCGCTTATCGCCGTGGACAGGGCCATCGAGCAGGCCGCACGGGCGCGGGATCTGGCGATCGAGACCGAAGGCTACATTGCGCAGGGCAAGGTGCTCTGGCGCCGGGGCCGCTACGAGGCGGCCCATGGTCCACTGGAGCGGGCTTTGACCCTGGCGCGTGCGACCCACAATCGCGGCGCCGAAGCGAAGGGGCTGTACTATCTTGGCGACGTGTGCCTGTACCAGGGCAACTACCCGATGGCACGGAAACACTACCAGCAGGCGCTGGACATCTACCGCGCCGAGGGTCACCGTCAGGGCGAAGCCGACAGCTTGAACAACCTTGGCATCATCCACGATGAATTGGGCAACTCTCCGGCAGCGCGCGATCACTACGAACAGGTGTTATCCATATACCACACCATCGGCGATCGACATGGTGAGACGATCGCGCTCAGCAACCTTGGCACCGTCTACTGCGACCTGGGAGACTATGAAGCAGCGCGAGACTACCACGATCAGGCGTTGGGCCTCCGCCTTGCCATCGGCGACCGCTGGGGAGAGGCCGTCAGCCTGGTCAATCTTGGTCTGGTGTACCACGCTCTGGACGACCATGAAGCCGCCCGACGACACTGCGAGCGGGCCCTGGCCATCCAGCGACAGATAGGTGACCGGCGTGGCGAAGGGTACGGCCTGACCTACCTGGGGCATGTGTTGGCTAGCCAGGGCGCGCTCGAGGCGGCCGCCAAAGCCTACCGCCAGGCGATGTGCTTGCGTCGTGAGCTCGGTCAGGACGGCCTGGCCATAGATGACCTGGCTGGCCTGGCCCGCGTCGCCCTGGCGGAGGGCAGTGCGGAGCGGGCGCTAGAGCAGGTGGAAGAGATTCTGGCCTGGATTGAGGAGAACGGTTCGGAGGGGATTGAGTATCTGCTCCAGGTCTATCACACTTGCCATTGCGTTCTGCGGGCGACGGCGGAGGGCGATGCCACTGCGATGGCGCGTGCCGACGCCCTTCTGTCCGGCACGCACGCAGCCCTGATGGCACGGGCTGCCGACATCAGCGACGAGGCGCTGCGGCGCAAATTCCTGGCAAACGTCAGGACCAACCGGGAAATTCTGGCTGCCTGGGAAGATAGGGAGCAGACGCTTTAGGGGCCA
>Ga0180438_10000957_pt1 | contig 52607 bp, 75 predicted proteins | sample SS_ome_12_FD_132455 | JGI IMG/M metagenome (GOLD analysis project Ga0180438, IMG submission 132455) | Hypersaline lake sediment archaeal communities from the Salton Sea, California, USA - SS_3_D_2 metaG | ecosystem: Environmental > Aquatic > Non-marine Saline and Alkaline > Hypersaline >...
CGCGATCGCGATCGGTTCCTGGCGCGCATGGATAAGGTGGAGGCCAAGATCACGGACATGAGCGCGGACATGGAGCGCGCTCGCGAGGCCAAGGACTGGGACAAGGTGGCCAAGCTCCGCAAGCGCCGCAACCTCCTCCGGGATGGCTGGGAGGAAATGGACCAGAAACTCCAGGCCACGTTCCGCGAGATCGACTCCACCCGCGGCGCGCTCCGAAAGCACGCCGGCGCGGAGCTGGCCAGGGACGTGGAGGGTTTGTCGACCGTGGTCCATGAGGTTGTCCACGGCACCGGCCCCAACTTTCGATACTCGGGGATCGGCGTGGCGTTGGAGGAGGTGACAACGGAGGCCACCGCGCGCCTATACCTCCAGCGAAATTTCGCCCTCCAGCGCGGCCTCGCCACCCGCGGCGTGTCTTATGACTGGTTCTTTGAGGAACAGATCAAGGCCATCCGTGAGGCTTACGGCGTCACGGAGCGGGTGGCCTGGGACATGCTGGAGTCCGCCTCGCTCAAGTTCAAGCGCGTGGCCTCCAGCTCCACCATGATGTCCGCGGAGGACGCCGCGGATCTGTTCGTGCGCCAGTTCAAGGACGGGGCGAAGCACAAGGAAGCGCTGATCCAGGGCCTCCGTGAGGGAATGAAACGACAACCCAGTTACCTGGCACAGTGAGTTAGGATGCGCCGATGACACAGGAGATCACGTTGCTGGACTTGCCACGCAACGATTTCGCGGCCGCGCGCCGCTACTATGAGGCCAAGGGCAAGCGGATCAGCGCGGAGGAGTTTCGCGTCCTGATCCTCCTCCAGGACGATCCGGACGAATTCGAGGAGCGGACGGCCGGGTGGAACGTGATCCAGAAACCCGAACCGGAGATCCCATAGGAGGGAACCATGGCACTTTTCAAGGACTGGACGAAACCACAGGCGCCGCGTAGCGGCCTGATCTGTTCCGCGGACAATGACGGCGACGGCGGTGGAGGCGGTGGTGGAGGCGGTGGTGGAGGCGGCGATGACACGATCTCGCAAAGCACGCGAGATCTGATCATGCGAACCGTAAACGCGGCCGTTACCTCCCAGCTCGGACGCAAGCTCCCCGAGGCCATCAAGGACGGCATGGGCGAGGCGCTGTCCCCACTCCAGGACCAGCTCAAGGCGATCGCGGAGGGCAAGGGCGGCGGCACAAGCGGCGGCACAGGAGGCGGCGGCGAGGCCGGCAAGCGCGGCGGTGATCCCCAGGTGGGCGAGCTACAGAACCAGGTAAAAGCGCTCACCGCCCAGATCCAGAACGAAAAGGAAGCGCGCAAGTCCGAGGCGGAAAAGCACGCGGCCGCGGCCCTGGACGCCGATCTCCGCAACGCCCTGGCCAAGGCCGGCGTTCGCCAGGAGCTAATGGACGGCGCCGTGGCAACGATCAAGGGCAACGTGACGCGCGGCGATGACGGCGGCACGATCTGGCGAATGCAACGCCAGGGCTACCATGAGGATCTCCAGCTCGCGGACGGGATCAAGGAGTGGCTGGGAACGGACACCGGCAAGGCGTATCAGGCCCCCGTGGACGTGTCCGGCTCCGGCCAGAAGCCCGGCGCCGGCGGTGGACCACGGCCAGGAGGCACGCCTCCAGACCCGGCCACACAAAAGCTGGAGGGAAAGAAAAAGGCGCTGGACACGTTGAGCGGACAAATCAAGGACATGCTGTCCGCCGGCACCGTGGAGCTGTAACGTGGTAACGGCCGCGCCGTTTCGCATACTTGACGCGCGCGGGTTTTCGCGCGAGGCTACAGACACGGCCGGGGGGATCTCCGGGACGCACACCGGGCGCGGGTGGGACGGCGCGAGGCACGAACCCTAGCGCTCCCAGCAAGGAGATCCAAACATGGCCGATGTCAACCTGGCGGCGATTGCCGCAACCCTCGCCACCCTGTTCGAGGACCGGATCACCTCCCAGATCAACCGGTCCTGTGTCGCCCTCCAGCTCCTCCCCGTGGGACCTGGTGAGGGTAAGAATCTGCAATGGTCGATCCGCGTGGGCTCCGGTGTGGGCACCAAGATCGCGGACGGCGCGGACGTTCAGGCCGGCGATTACCTGAACGATGACAAAATTCCCGCGAGCCTCGATTACGGGACCTACCACGCCGCTTTCGCGGTGACCGGCAAGGCCCTGGCCGGCGCGCTCGCCACCGGCAACCCCGCCGAACTGGCCGCCCTGTTCGCCGATGAGCTGGGGGACGCGATCGAGCGCCTGGCCAAGGGGATCCAGCAAGCGCTCTATGACGGCGACGGCACCACGGACGCCATGTTCGGCCTGTGCGCCACCGGTGGACCGCTGGATCAAACCGGCACCTATGCCGGCGTCGACCGCTCCACCTATCCGCTGTGGGCGTCCAACGTCGACGACAACGGCGGAACCCCGCGCGCGCTGGTGGTCGATCTCATGCGCGACATGAGGACCACGGTCTATGAGGCGTGCGGGATGCCGTTCGATCTCATTCTCACCACGCCGGCCCTCCACGCCAAATATGGCAAGCTCATGGGCCAGGAGCGCCGGTGGGTCGACAACGTCCGCTTGCGCGGCGGCAAGATCACCCTGGACGCCGGTTTCCACATGCTGGAATTCGACGGCGTTCCCGTGGTCCGTGACGTGGACGTGCCGGACGGCGAAATGCTGTTCCTCAACTCGCAATACCTCAAGGTTTGCCAGATGCCGGACGGGATCAGCGCCGTGAATCAGTCCATGGCAATGGCGCAACTGGTGGGCTCCGAGGAGGAGCAAATGGGCGAGGGCCGCACCAAGCTGGTGGCCCGGATCAACCCGCTGGGACGCGACGGCGACAAGTACAAGTTCCAGTTGATCCTGTATCCCCAGCTCAAGAACCGCCGTTGCAACGCGCACGGCCGGATCAAGGATCTGGACGCCACCCTGTAGTCCTGAGATCGAGGGCCACGCCACGGGACACGGCGCGCGGCGTGGTGTGGCCCTCGCGATCTACCCTGGCCGCGCGCCGTGCCGACACAGGAGCGAGTCACGATGGCCAGAATGATCAACATAAGCGGCGAGGCGCAAACCCTCACGATCGCCGGCAACCCGGGCACGCGCCCGCTGGTGGTAAAACTCGAGCCCGGCCAGGACCACGATTTCGCGGACGGCTATTGTGTGCCCGTCAAGGCCGCACGCCGGACGCCGTTCCCGTCCGTGATCGAGCGCATGAGCGCACGCCGCACGGGCGGCGGCCTCCCGGAGCCCACCGTGGTGCCCGTGGGGAGCGATGCACACAAGGAATGGCTGGCGAAGCAAGGCAAGCCGGCCCCGGTGCGCAAGCGCAAGCGCAAGCCAGCGCCCCCAGCTCGCGCCCCACAGCCCGAAGCGCCGCCCCCCACCGCTGAGGTGGAGGAGTTGACGGAGGGCGAGGAGGACTAGCCTGTGGCCCTCACGGACGAACAACGCGCGGAGGTTCGCATGTTCCTGGGGTGGACGCCCCGGTTTGGACAAACGGACAACGCGCTGGAACGCGCCATGAACGCGATCGCCACGTTCCCCGCGGACGAATCGCTGATCACGAACGCGATCGGCGATGACCCCCCGGGCCTCCTGGCGTCCCTCAAGGACGTCGACACCAAGCTGGTGGGCGGCCACGGCCGCCTCAAGGCGGACAACGTGGGATCGATCAAGCTGAACCGGCGCGAAATGGTCCAACTGTACCGCGAGGGCAAGCGCCTGGTGGGGCGCCTCGCGCGCGTCCTCGGTGTGGAGGTTCGCGGCGGCCCGTTCGATGGCGGCCGCGGACTCCGCGCGAGCTACTACGGGCCAGCGGCCCGCAACTACATGGCGCAGGGATGATCGCGATCTTGAAACCCAACGTTTTCGGCAAGGGCGGCCGTTCCTGTGGTGCCTACTACTCCAGTGTCGACCATGGGGGCGGCCGCCCGAACCACTAGCACGGAGCGAGCTAATGAGCGTATTTCAGGACGTTGTGGGCGAGAACGCCACCGGCACGGGGAACACCGCGGCCGTTCAGTATGATCGCTTCGCCGTGGAGGCCGGCGTCCAGGTGTTCGGCACGTTCGTGGGCACCTATGACGTGGAGCTGTCGATCGACGGGACGAATTTTTCCAAATTCGCCACCGGCAAAACCGGCCCGGAGTTTCTGGCGCTACCGGCGGCGCGCAAGTGCCGGCTGGCCGTCACCGCGTACACCTCGGGGACGATCGAATGGCGCGTGGGAGGGGTGGCACACCCAAACTAGGCCATGGGCGGTTCCGCTACACTCGATCCGAACGTGCTAGTCGACTCCTTGGTTGACGAGGTGATCGACGGGTTGCGCGAGGATCTACACCCGGCGTTCGGCGTGCGCGCTTATCGCACGTTCACCGTTCGCCGTGACTGGTCCGGCGCGATCGCCGGCCAGGGCCAGGCCACGGAAACCGTGGTGGAGCTGAGGCCACAACCGCGCGTCCTGATCTGGGACGGGCTCCGCTATTCAATGGAGCCATGCGGCCTAGATGAGGCCGGGGAGATCCGGCTCACCGAGGTTTCCTTCACCTACACCCAGGCGGAACTGGACGGCGGCGGCGATCTCCCCTCCACCTCCGAATGGCTGATCCGAATCGATGAGGCCCACGGCCAGGAGCAACGATCGCGCTACTACCAGCACACGCGCCCACCGTTCGCGGACCGTGAAAAGGACATGGGGTTCGTGCTGTTTTTGCGCGCTGTATCGGAGGCGTTCTAGTGCCGGCCGCCAGCAACCCGATCAGGACCACGCCGGGAAAGCTAGGCGCGCTCCTCCGGCGCCGTGACAACGCGGCACGCAAGGCCGTTCAGCGCGCTACGCTCCGAGGCGCGGCCCGCGGCAAGGCGCTCCTGGCGCGCGTGAGTCCCACCGATCTGGGCCAGCTCCGATCGAGCTGGGAGATCAAGCGCACAGGCATGGGGATCAGCGGGACGGCCGCGGCGTTCACCCGCTCCGGCACGCTTGCCGTTCTCCAGAACAATGCGCCCCACGCGGGGATCGTGGAGCTTGGCGCACGGCCCCACCCGGTGAGCTGGGAGGGGTTCGAGGCAATCTATTTCTGGGTGTACCGCCATCGCCACTATTTCGGCATGGTGACGAAATCCGGGCGCCGCAAGCGCGTCGACGCCAAGGGCTGGCAATCGTCCGGCCGAAGCGGCGGCGAGGTGTGGGAGGAGAACCCCGAGATCGCATCGATCGCGCGCGGCATCATTTGGAAGCTCGCCCGCGAGGGCCAGAAGCCTACCTATTTCGTCCAGTCCAAGCTGGACTTTCTCCAGGACTACGTGGCGATCGAATTCGTCCGGCTCCTCAAAAAGCTGGCGCGCCAGAAGGATCCCAAGTAATGGCGATCGTTCGGCTAGAGGCGCTCAAGCAACTGTCCAAGGCGATCACGTGCGCCGTGCCGGCGCTCAAGGATCGGATCTGTGTGGGCCAGGCCCCCAGCTCGCGGGAGATGCGCTGGCCCTCGCTGGCGATCATCCCGGTGCGCTGGCGCTACTTCCCCGATCAGGCGCTCGAACACTCGGACCCGGCGCCGGACCGCGTGATCATGAACGTGGGCCGGCATGAGTCCACGATCCAGCTCCGGCTGGGGGCGTCCACCCTGTTCGAGCGCATGGAGCTGGAACAGGAGATCAGCAACCTGTTTCTGGAAACGCCACTCCACCCGGGCGTCCTCCTCACGGACGTGACGGCGTGCCCCCTCGAATTCCGCGCGGCCTGGGAGCTGGAGGAGGACGAATGGCGCAATGAGCTGGCGTTTGACAAAGCCTACTTCTCGATCACCCAGCTAACTGGAATCATCCCGGCCCTGGTCACGCGCCTGGACGCCTGGACGATCGATCAACTGCAACTCGGCGTTGCCCTTGGCGACGATTTTGGATCCGCAACGTTCGGGCCGCCTGGCGTGGAGGTGGTCCTCATAGCTGAGGACGGGACGATCACGCCCTCCCCATGACCACAAACCAGGAGCGATCACCATGGCGCAGGATGTCTATTTCACCTCGAACCCGGCCGAATTCACCCAGGTGGAGGGCCTCTATGTAGTCGAGAAAGATCCGCCCGGATTCATTCAGGGCGCGGATCTTGGTGCCACCGGCATCGCGGGGATCTGTGTCCGCGGCCCGTCCACGGTTCAGTGGATTTCGTCGACGGCGCGCTTCCTGGAGGTGTACGGCGGCCGCGATCGTGGCTCCGGTGGCGCGCTGGTGGGCGAGGTGTGGCGCTCGCTCCTCAATAAGCGATTCGGATCGCTGTACATCCGGCGCGTGATCGCAACGGACGCGGACACCGGCCACGTCCACGTGGAGGAGGGCGTCGACGGCGCCGGAACCGAGGTGCTGAAAGTCGCCGCCAGCTCCCCGGGCGACTGGGCGGCGGACGTGGGTTGGAAGGTTGAGGACGCCTCGGACGGGGACGCCAATCACTTCAACCTGGTGGTGCGCTACCTGGGGGAAACCGTCACCTACGAAAACCTGAACATTAAAACGGCCAGCGATGACAACCTGGCCGAGGTGATCGGGGATGACGTGGCCAACTGGGTGACCGTCACCAAGCTGGCGGACGGCCGCCCGGCGAACAATTCCACGGTGACGGAAACCGATTTCGTGGCCGCGCGGGACGCGGACGATTTCGTCCAGATCGCGGCCATCGGCGCGGCCTACACCACGAACGTGGGCGATGACGGGACCGCGGTTTCCGCGGACTACATCTCCGCGATCACCGATCTGGCCTACACTCCAGGCCCCTATTGCTGTTTCGTCGCTGGCGCCTCCGTGGACCAGAACGCCCTCAACGGGACGCTGGTCACCCTGGCGCCGCTGGTGGCGGACAAGGCGTTCCTGACGTGGAGCGGAACCCACGGCCAGGTGGTGGCCACCGAGAGCGCGAACAAGGGGACGGACATCACCACGGCCTCCGGGCGGATCTGGTGGTGCTTCAACTCCGCTTACACTCTGGACCCGGAAACGGGCCTGGAGATCCAAGTCCCGCCACACGAATGGATGGCCGGCATCTGTTCGCAAACGGACGTCGACGTCCACCCGGGCGATCGGGCCAATGCGCAATACTGCGCCGGCATCCGGCGCCTGGCGAACGAAACCCTGACCAGGGCGGACCTGGTGGCGCTCCGCGCCGCTGGCATCTCCACCCTGGAGAAGCTACCGGACGGCGCGTTCCTGTTCCGCTCCGCGGTGGTCACGGACACCACCACCGGCAAAACCGAGATCGCCCGGCGCCGGAGCGCGGACTATCTGATCCTCAGCGCCTCGGACCGGCTCCGCTACTACGTGAAAAGCAAGAACACGCTGGAGAACCGGGCACAGATGGCCGGCGAGCTGGTGGCGTTCTCCAATGCCCTCAAGGACGCATCGCGCATCATTGAGGATTTCGCGATCGATCAGTCCATGAACACGGACGCGAGCCGGGGCCAGGGCATCGAGAAAATTCGGTGGGACGTTCGGCTGATCGGCCACATGCTCCACCTGATCCTCGAAAGCACGATCGGGACCACGGTCACGATCGAGGAGTCATAGGAACCGGGCCGCCTCACCGCGCAACCGCCAACGTCAACCGATAGGAGCACGCCATGTCGCTGAGAATTCGAGGCCAGGAAGTAACCATGAGGGTTGCTGTGGACGGCCAGATCCAGGAGGGGAGCTTTTTCAAAGCTACCGATTTCACCCTGACCGAACGCGGGGATCTCATGGAGGAGGATTTCCTGGGGGAGCTGGAGTCCGATCTGGACTTTCAGCACCACGGCTATGATCTGAGTTTCACGGTCCAGCACCAGGACCGCAAGGTGATCGATTTCCTCCAAACGATCGTAAGCCGCGAGGCGAACCAGCAAGCGCACCCGGCGATCACGATCACCGTGATCTATGCCTACCGCGAGCGCGGCGAAACGCCGGCGATCCACGTCCTCCAGGAGGTGTTCCTCCGGCCCACGGAGATCTCATTCGGTGGGCGCAAGGAATACGTGTCCACGCCGTTCGAGGGCAAGTGCAAAAAAGCCTTGCCCATGTCCGCCTAGCAGGCTCGAGCCCGCTAGCAACCACCAGACACAGGAGTGATCGAAATGAGCAACGCACCAAGACTGATCAAGCGCTATCCCCTCCCAGAGTATTGCGACTGTCGGGAGGTGGTCATGCGCGAACTGGAGGCCAAGGACGATATCCAGTCCGCGATCTGGGCGGACCAGAACGCCTCCAGCGCCCTCAAGGGCTCCGCGATCGCGGCGATCCAGGCGGACAAGCGGGAGTCCATTCGCTGTTCCCTGGTGGAGGTTGACGGCGAACCGGTGAACCTGGACGGCGTTCCTTTCATGGCCATGGACTCCTGGTCCCACCGGACCCTGATCTACATCGAAGCGTTTTTCAACGATCTGAATGGCGTAGAAATGGAGGACGTAAAAAAGGCGGTAGCGGGGGGCGCGATCGTGACCGCGACTCCCCGCGCGGAAAGCGCCGATCAGCCTACCGGCGAGTAACACAGCGCCTCATGGCGGAATTCGTCCGGTGTGGTTGGCACGCGGACGGGATGCCATGGGGGACGTATCTCACCCTCACGCTGAACGAACGCTGGGCGCTACACCGAGGAATAGATGACCTGATCGAACGGACGGCGCCCGATGACGGAGGCGCCGGACTTGGCTCCCTGGCCCGGCCCAAGCGCTGGCGAAAGTAGGACATGGCCCAGACAACGCTCTATGATATTCGCCTCCGCTACCAAATGGAGGACCGCGCCACGCGGCCCATGCGGGCCATGTCCCAGCAAGTTGAGCGGACGGCGAAGTCCTCGCGGTTGCTGTCCTCCGCGTGGGGCAAGATCGGCGCGGCCGCTGGCGCTTACTTCGGGGTTCGCGCCGGGGCGAAACACCTGATCGGGTTCAACGCCTCCATGGAACAGGCCAAGATCCAAATGGCCGGCATGGTGTCCCTGACCACAAAAAAGGGCTGGACGGAATCCATGGGCGAGGCCACCGCGCTGGTGGATCGCCTCCAGGAGCGCGCCAAAAAGTCCGTGGGCACCACCAAGGACATGGTGGACATGTCCTCGCTGATCGTGAGGCCGATCAGCCAAGCCGGCCTTGGAATGCAAGATCTTGAGGATCTCACCGCCGGCGCCGTGGTGGCCGCGCGCGCGTTCGGCATGGAGGCGGACGTGGCCGCCCGGGACATCGAATCCGTGCTAATGGGCCGCGTGCGCTCCGTGGACCTGTTCGCCCGCGCCCTCCTCGAACCCATGGGGATGATCGGGGACAAGGGCCGCGAGGCGTTCAACGCCATGAGCGCCCAGCAACGCGCCATGTATCTGAAAAGCGCGCTCACCAGCGAAGCGATCACGAACATGGCCAAGGCGCAGGAAAACTCATTCTCCGGCGTCTATTCCACGTTTCAGGACAACCTCCAGATCTTTCTGGGCAAGGTTGGCCTCCCCCTGTTCCGCGCCCTCACCGGCGAGATCCGATCGTGGAACGTGTGGATCCACGCGAACGCCGATCGCGTGGAGGAGATGTCCCAGAAGCTCGCCAAGGGCCTCGCGTCGATCTTCGGGCTCCTCCGGGACGTGGCCGGTTTCTTTGTGAACCACGCGGATACGCTCCTCCTGGTGGCCAAGGGGTTTGCCGCGTACAAACTAGGCACGATGGCCGGGGGCCTGGTGGGCCAGGTAGGAGGGCTAACCGGGCGCCTCACGCGGCGAGCTGGCGCCGGGCTCCTCATGGGCAACATGAACAAGGCCGGTTTGTCCGTGGCCAAGTTCGGAGCCGGCATCGCCACGGCCGCGGGCGCGGTTGCCAAGTACGCGGGCGCCGTGGGTGTGGCCTACGTGGCAATGAAAGGGCTCTATGACTGGTGGCGCTCCGCGGAGAACAAGCGCCGCGCTGAGGAGCGGAAGCGAATTCAAAAGGGCCAGGAGGTAATGGAGCGCGTTAGCGTTCCCAAGCTGGGGGAAAGTATCGCAACCTACGGCGCCGGCATGAGCGAGCTGGAGAAGCTCGCGGCGAAACGCGAGGCGGTGGGGTTCTTTGGGGCCAGGGCCGGAACGCCGGAACACATGAAAGCGTTTCGCGCGGAGAATGAGGAGCAATACCTCCGCGAGGTGCAACTGGCCACCACGCTGGGGGGCAAGGCCGGCGAGATCCGCGGCATGTACAAACAGATCGCCGAATACGCCCAGCAAACCGGCCTCAGCCCCACAAACCTGGCCGAATTCAAAGCGTCCGATTTCAAGGGATACGCTCAACAGATCGCCACCAAGGAGGGCGTTCTGGAACAGGAATTCGCCGTCCAGTCTATCGAGTCCGCGCTACAGCGCCTTAACATGGAGATGGCGAACAGCACGGACCGCGCCGGGGACTTCGCGCGCATGTTGCAGGGGACCTACCTCCCCAGCGTTCTGGCGTCCGCCATGGAAACGCACCGGGCCGCCGGCCAGGAGGGACCGTCCACGGCGTTGCCACCGATCGGAGGAGCTGGCAAGCCTCCCAAGATCAACGTGACGATCCACCGAATCGAGGCGAAGTCCGAGGACCCGGATCGATTCGTGTTCGATCTCGCGCGCACGTTCGAGGACGTGGCGCGGACCGGAAGCTACAGGGGAGGCCCGTAACGTGTCCAGCGCCGGCGCATTCACGATCCAGGAGATAGGACGGATCGGACGCAAAACCGGAGGGCGGCCGGATGGCGGCCCGTCCGCCTCATTCGAGTGGGTGTCCGATCGAACGCCGCCGGACCCGGCAAAGGGCGGCGCGCGCGCGTGCCCCCTCGCGCCGTGGAACATGGGCGGCACCATGCGGCACGTGCGAACCGACTACAGCGGATCGCGCACGCCGTCCGTTCAAGTCCTTGGCCCCAGGAAAAAGGCCCAGACGTTCCGCGGCCGCTGGGATGATCGTTACAATTTCGCCGGCTACGCGGCCGGGGAAATGCGGCGGTTCGAGGCCATGTGCGAGCGCGGGAACCTGGTCCGGATCCAGTTCCAGGGCCAGGCGTTCGAGGGCCAGATCACGGACTGGGATTTCCCCTACCGGCGAGCCTGGTACATCGAATACACGTTCACGTTTGATCCCCACGTGCGAGCGGGGGAGGCGAACATGGACGATCGTTCGCCCACCACCACCGTGTCCACTCAGCAAGCGTTCGATGATCTGGACTTCCTGGTGGACACGATCCTGGACGCACAGGACTACGCGCCGCGCACGGCCGTTGCCGGGGATGTCATGGACACCGTGGACGCCTCGCTGGCCTCCATGAGCGCGAGCCGGGACGCCATCGGGGACACCCTCGATCAGCGTGAGTTGATCAAGGAGGACGTGAGGCCGATCGAGGCGTTCACCAGGATGGCCACGCAATTCCGGCAAGCCCAGAATGACGCGCTTTCGATCCTGGACGATCTCACCGCCGTGCGATCGGACCTGGACCTGGCGCACAGGACGGCCATGTCCGTGCTGGCGTTCGAGGACTGGTCACGATCGATCCGGTTCCGGGCTCGCGTTGCGCTGGGCACCTCGCGCGCGGCGGCGCTTGGCGTGGAGGAGCGTTCGGACCCGAACGCGCTCGCGCTGTACCGTCCCCACCGCGGGGAATCGCTTATGAAGATCTCGCGGCGGTTCTACGGGACGCCGCATTGCTGGGGCCTGATCGCCGAACGGAACGCGCTCACCACGATGGCGCTCACCGGGGACGAATTGCTGATCATCCCGGAGCGGGGGACCGGCTAGGATGTCCCGGGTTTACTATCCGCAATGCCGCGCGATCCTCCAGGTGGTTTTCGATGGCTTCGGGGCGGACGCGCGGGACACGGAACCGATCATCTTTCCCGTGCTTCCCAAGGCCGCCACGGTCCACCGGAACGCCTACGATGATCCGGACTCCTGGGAGATTACGTTTGACGCGGACGATTTCCCCGTCGACCCCCAGCTAGTCCGCGCCGGCGCCGCGGAGGTGTACCTATTCCAGACACCCGGCCAGGGCAACCCGGAGCTAATGGATCGCCAGTTCAGCGCCCTGGACGCGCCCACCTCCGGCCGTGAGCGCTCGCCGGCTGAGGAGCTGGGCCTGGAGGTGAAGGCACAGAACAGCAAGGAGCGCTTTGTGTGGGGCACCAAGCCCACCGTGGCCGGGCTGTTCGATGACATGACCGCGAACTATGACGATTCCGGCCGGTGGATCACGATCAGCGGCCAGGATTACACGGCCTACCTGGACGGCCGGCAATGGCCCCCCACGGACAAGGGCAAGCCGCGGCGCATCCCCACCGGCAAGCGCCTGGACAGATTCGTCCAGGCGATCCTCGCCATGGCGGACCCGGACGATCGCCTGGGTGTTGAGGTGTGGGGCGTCAAGGACTCCCAGCTCCCACGTGTGGGCCAGAACGAAACGCGCGGCAAGCGGCGCGGCATCCCGATCGAACAGGATACGACCTATTGGGACGTTATCTCGAAAACGGTCCGGCGCCACGGGTTCGTGTGTTTCGTGCGCGGCCTGGAGGTGATTATCACGCACCCCCAGAACCTCACCACGGCCGGCGCGATCGATGTCCGGCGCTTCACATGGGGAAAGAACCTCGAATCCCTGGAACTAACCCGGCACCTCGGAAAGAAAACCGTTCCCTCGATCATCATTCAGTCCTATTCGGACCGGGATCGCGAGCCAATCACGATCGAGTATCCGAAAGGCGCCTGGCAAAAAGTCAAAACCAGCTCGCGGAAGCTCAAGCGCGGAGGCACCTCCACCAGTATCAAGAAAACGAACGAATACGAGATCATTCCGGTGTATGGAATCACCGATCGCGCCGTGCTTCGCCAGATGGCCAAGGCGCGCCACGATCGGCTTGGCCGCGAGGAGCGGGAGGTGATCTTTAGAACACGCGATCTCACGGACATCAGAGATCGGGACATCATGGACCTGGCCGCCGGCGATTCCGTGTCCCTGAACTGGGACGAATTCTCGCGGGACCATGCGCTCCTCAGCGATGAGAAAGTCCCCGAGGCCACCAAGGTGAGCCACCTCCTATCGCGCGGGTTCACCGAGGGCGCGGCACAGGTGATCGCGTCCAAGTACACCGAGCTACGCGGCCTCACGCGCCCGCTCCGTGTGGGTGAGGTGAGCTACGAATACGACGTCGACAACGGCGTGAGCATTGAGGGCCGCTTGCTGGACTACATCGTGGTCGACGGGCTCCGTGACCAGGCCGCGAAAACGCCGCGGAAGTCCGCGGCCAAGCGCGAACAGAAGCGGAGGAAAAGGGACGGCACCGGCGTGGGCGATCTAACCTGGAACCACCTCAAGGGGACGGCGCTCGAATGACGATCCTCCGCAAGCCGAAGCGCCGGCGCCACGCAACCAAGCGCCTGAACCTCGAACCACTCGCGCGCGCCCTCCAGTCCGCCGGAGGCCCGGCCAAGCTGTGGGTGGGCCTTGGCGTGGTCGCGTTGCCGGAGGGCGAGTCCTCCCATTGGGAGCTGGTGGAGGAGGACGGCCAGGTGGTGGACATCCTGGTGGACGTGGAGCTAATGCCGAACGCCCTGGACGTGACGTGCCGGCTAGGCAACGCCGGCGGTGGCGCGGGCCGCGGCATCTGGGCGATCCCCGCGGTGGGCGATGAGGTGATCGTGGCGATGCCGGCCGGGGAGCTGGCGTTCGCCCCGTCGATCGTTGCCGTGCTGTCCTCGGGCAACGTTCCGAATCCGTCCGGCGAGGGACCGGCCGCTGGCCGAACGATCATCATGGATCAGGAGGTGCTGATCCACGATGGCACCGGCGGCACCGATCAGGTGGTCCTAAAGTCCGCCTATGAAGTCCACAAGCATGGCACCGGCACCGGCCCCAGTTCGCCGCCGGACAACGCCGCGGCGCCCACCAGTTACTCCCAGGTGGTGAAGGTCAAATAATGGCCCTCAGCGAGTCCACGCTGGCCACCGCGCTGGAGAACATGACTCCCACCCTCACGGCGGGGGAGGGGGAACAGGCGCTTGCTGAGGCTTACGGCGACTATATGGCGAACCGAGCACAGGCATCGCTTGTGCTGATCACCCAAGCCTCCGTTGAATCGTTCGCCGTGCCGGCGATGGCTGGCGCTATGGCGTTCACGCCCGGCGCCAGTTCCTCGGAGGGCGCCGCGGCGGTGGTCGCGGGCCTGGTGGCGTTCTGGGGCGCGCTGGTGGCGGCGCCAGCCCTCTATTTCAGTGGGGCCACCCTGATCACGCCCCCCACGTTCGCCGGCCTCCAGGCGGCGCTGGCGGCCGCGTTCGATGCGAACACCTCCGGGGAGGCAACGCTAGAGGAGGCCGCGGAGGCGCTGGGGGCCGTGATCCACCCGGCAACCGACAATCAAGGCACGGCCACGATCGCGTCCGTGTCCTACCCGATCACGTGAGGACCCGATGGCAATCCCCAGCCTAGAGAAAAACTACGAATTCGATCTCAACCGCCACGTGGGCGTGGTCGGAGGACAGCACAACGCCTATCGGGAATGCTATTTCAACATGAAACAGGCGTGGATCAACTGGACGGCCGGCGCGGCCACCGTGTGGGGATCCTCCGATAAAACGAACTGGTCCAATACGGGGACGGATTACTGGGTGGATCAGTACGATCTCCTGACCGGTTCGCCGGGATCGTGGATCGTGCTGAACATGTACGGCGGCGGCCAGCTCCTCATGGCGCTGGGCTCCTCCTATGACCACGGCTATATCCAGTATTCACCCGCCGGCCTGTACACCGGCGGCGGCGCCACCACGTTGCCCACCGCGGCGGACGCCTACACGTGGTCGAATAACGCGGACTGGTGGTTCGATGCCGGTAGCACCGAGCGGGACGGCCGCCTCCATTGCATACACTCCACGGACGGGGACGTGGAGCTGGTGTTCCTGGCGGACGCCGGGATTATCAAGTGCGCGATGATCTTTGTTCGCCCCCAGGACCCGGTTTCCGGCTGGACAGCGAATCACGTGGCGTGGTGCGTCTCCTACAGCGCCGGGGGCCGCCTCACGAACGCTTACCTTGGCCAATCCACCGATAATTTCGAGTTTCGCCAGGGCGGCGCGTGGCGGGACGGGTTCCTGTCGACCGCGAGCATGAACCGCGAGGCGATCACGGAGCGAACGGAGCTATCGATCCAGTCATGGACCGGCAAGGTTCCAATGTCCCCGTGTGGGTTCGCCTCGATCATCGCCGGCGCCAAGGGCCGCCACGGGCGCATCCCCGATCTCTATTACGTCCACGATACCCTCAGCAACGGGGACACGATCGAGGACAACCCCTCCAGCCCCACCCGTGAATGGTGCGTGTTCGAGTCGCTGGCGGTTCCGTGGGACGGTAGCGTCCCGCTCATGGCATAGGAGGCACCGATGGCGTTCCCCAGCAAAGCTAAAACCTACGAATTCAGCGTGAACAACGCGATCACGTACACCACACAGGAAACCCTCATGTCCGCGTTTCTGTCGGACATTTACAATTTTTTCACGGGCGCCAGTTCCAACCCGTGGATCCTCCGCGGTAGCAGCAACGGCGTGACGGCCGGCTGGCCAGGCCCCGGGTGGGGAAGCACGGGATCGGTGGTGTGGGCAAACGAGGGAACCGCGCACAGTTGGGCCGTGTTCGAGAACGCGGCCGGAACGGTCCAGATCCTATTCAATTGCCACAACAATAACGCCCTCACCCTCCAGCTTGGGGAGTGGACAAGCGGGACCGGGGACGCGGCGAACGGCCCCACCGCGGTGGCGAGCCTCACGGCCGTGAGCGATGACCCCCACGGAACGAACCAGGCCGGCACCTACCGCTTTTCCTTCATACACGCCGATGACGGGGAGCTGGACTTTGCGATCATGACGGACCCGGGACACAGCGTGCGGACCGTCTATTGCCTTAGCAAGCTGCAAAGCGCGATCGCCGGGTTCACGAACCCATGGACGATCTACGCCTACCCGTGGGCAACCTACTACACCGCGGACAATTTCCACCGCTACGATCCGAGCTATTCCTATGGAATGTGGGAATACAATTGCTGGCACGGGTTCCAGGCCGGACCGCTTGGATCGATCTCCAACGTGTGGCGCGGGCGGCCGGTGATCGAGGCCGGTATGGGTTTCGCGCTGGGGGAGAACGTGACGGCCATCCCGAACGAAATCAGTGGAAACTGGGGCATGTATCCGGTGGCCATGTGCGGCTACACCACGGGGGACTACGGCGTGATCGGCGCGTTCGAGGATTTCTATTTCGTGGGGCCTGGGATGTCCACCGGGGACACCGTGGAGGCGAACGCGGCCAGCCCCACGTTTGACTGGGCCGTGTTCGGGGAATTCGCCGTCCCGTGGGAAACCGGCACGGCGCCGATCGTATAGGAGGACACCATGACGGCCCTGGACGGAGAACTGGTCCCGTTTCCAACCGCAACCGGAAGCGGGGACCGCTCGCACAGCGCGGGCGGTTACAAGGTGCCGGTAAGCGCCGGGCCGGACGCCACCGCTCCGACGATCACGAACATGACGCCGGCGCCTGGTGTGTTCCCCGGTTCGCGCTACACGGCGAGCCGGACGCCGATCGAATTCGACGTGGAGGACCCGGCGCCCGGGATCCGCCTGGTGCTGGTCACCCTGAAATATGCGCGCCGAAACGAAACCCTGATCGTCTATGACGGATCGCAATTCGTTTACCCGTTCGATTCGGGCTCGAGCCTGGTCACCTCGATCGCGAACGGCTATCACTTCAAAGTCCTACCGCGCGCCGGCTGGGAATCCGACCTGGATCAGCTCTGGGTGTATGCGCTGGACAGCGACGGGAACATGGAGGACGGTTTGCCATGAGCGGTTACACGTGGACCTTGCCCGGCGTTACCGTGGGGGCCGCGGGGATCGGCGATTCCGATCGCGCGAGCCAATACGATCGCCTGTGGGGCCGGGACATTTGGCTGGACGTGACGGGGAGCGCAAACCTGGAGGTGACGCCCTCCGGCGATTACCTCACCGTGGGCGGCGCTCGCGCGCTTCGCCAGGCGATCGCCCGTCGTATAATCACCGATCCCGGCGAGTGGGCCACGTTGCCGGACTACGGCGTGGGCGCTCGCGCATTCGTCAAGTCACGGCGCACGCGCGCGGCCATGGACGAATTGATCGAGCGAATCCGCGGCCAGCTAGTCCAGGATCCGCGCGTGGAGGACGTGGCCGCCGTCGCCATCGATGACGAAACGCCGGACCAGCTCACGATCAGCGTGTGGGTTCTGGCCAAGGGCCGCCCGCGGCAAACTGAAATGATCCACGCTTCCGTGGAGGTGTCCTGATGCCCGTAGCTCCGAGCTTTGAAGATCTCCTAGCCCAAGGAATGGCCGAAGCGCAAACCCGGCGGCCGTCCCTCCAGTTCTATGACGGGGACGTGAGCCTGGCCACCTTGCACGGCGGCGCGGCCATGTCGGACGCTTGCATCCGATTCGGCGCGCAAGCGTTCCGCGAAACGTTCATTGACGGCGCGCGAGGCGATGCCCTCACCGCGCTGGTCGACGATCACTATGGGATCCAGCGCCAGCCCTCCACCCAAGCACAGGCCACCGTTAGCTGGTCCAGGCCATCCCAGGGCGGCGGCGAGCCCGGTGGCACCATTCCGGCCGGCACCACGATCGCCACCGAATTCGACGCGGAAGGGAACGAAGTCCAGTTCACCACGGATGCAAACCTGGTGTTCGGCGTTGGCGTCCTGGGGCCGCTGGACGTGAGCGCCACCGCGGTCGACCCGGGGACGGACGGCAACGTGGCCGCGGCCTCGATCGTCCGGGTGATCGATGTCCCGTCATTTGATGCCACGTTCCAAGTCACGAACGCGGCGGCCGCCGGCGGCGGCAACGATGAGGAATCGGACACCGAGCTACGGCGACGGGCGCGGGACTTCTGGTCCACGCTTCGCCGTGGCACGCTGGCGGCGCTCGAATACGGCGCCCAGCAAGTGGACAGCGTGCGCGTGGCCAAGGCCACCGAGGACGGCCAGGGCCTTGTCACCGTGCGCGTGACGGACGCGGACGGCAACTCCACCGCCGAAATGGTGGCGGACGTGGAGGCCGAGCTGGAGAACTGGCGCTGTGCCGGCGTCAATGTCACCGTGCTGGGCGGCGATCCCCTCCTGGTGGACTTCACCGCGGAACTGATCGTCCGGGCCGGGTTCGATGTCCTGGCGCATGTCACCGAGCTGGAGGACGCGGCCACCGCCCGAATGGCCAAGCTCAAGGCCGGGGAAACCTGCTATCTGGACATGATCGACGCCTCGATCATCGCCGTTTATCCCGATGACATCCTGAAAGTCACCCTGACCGCGATCACCGTGGGCGGTTCGCCGGCCTCGATCGCGGACATCGTTCCCGGCGCCGATGAGGTGATCCGGGCTGGTACACTTACGATCGTAGGAGCGTAACCCGTGGCCCTCACTCCAGACGAACAGGACTTCCTGGACTTCGCCCTGGCCGGACTCCCGATCTGGTACCAGGACGAATCCCGCGAGCTGGAGGACTTGGCGATGATCGCCAAGATGATCGGCGCGGCGAAATCCCAGCTAGATGACTGGTTCCAGAACACCCTGATCGGGAATGCTATCGGCGCCGTGGGTGACGATCCGGATTGGCTCGATCAGCACGCACAGGACCGCGGCACCTCGCGCCAGGAGGGCGAGGACGATCCCACCCTCCGGGCGCGCATTCAGAACGTGGAGGACGCCCTCACGCGCGCGGAGCTTCTTAGCGTGGCCCAAGGTGTGGTCGACGCGGAGGGGATTCTGGGCACCGTGGAAATGGTGGAGCTGAAACGGGACCGGGCGTTCCTCGGGACGTTCACCAGCATGAGCGGGACCGGCGGCACGTTCGCCGGCACGGCGCCGGACATGACGTTCGAGCCTGATACCCCGTGGGACCGGCCACCGCTGGAAATCGCGTTCCCGGGCTACTCCTGGGAACTGGTGGTGTCCGGCGCCGCGAGCGCCGGCAATGATGGCACGTTCCCGATCACCGGGCTGGACGGGGACGCCGGCGAATACACGAACGCCTCCGGCGTTGCGGAGGTGGACGCCACGGTGAGCTGGACGGCCCGCAAGCTGGACCAGGACGGCAATCTGGCGGACGGGTTCGCGCGCGCATTCTACGGGCGCGGTTATCGCATGGGACCACAGCAACCGGTGATCATCGTGATCGTGCCATACGGGAGCGGGGCCATTCATTCCACGGCGGCAACGGTGGCCGCCGTCACCGAGGCGCTACGAACGAAAAAGGGCGGGGGGATCCGCGTCCTGGTGGAGCGCCGGCAAACCCCATAGGAGGCCAAGGACATGCCCACAATCATCGGAAGCTCCCCCAAGCGCTTGCTGTTCAACGATGGCGAGGGGGTGGATCCAGCGGACTGGAACGACATGCAAACGTTCCTCCACTCCATGCTGGGCGATCTGCAACTCCTGGACGCCCGCGGCAACTCCGGGGGCGAGCCCGGCACCCATGCGACAATTCTCACGGACTGGCAAAGCGGCGCATTCTCCGGCCCTGGTGGCGGTTACATCGACTACCAGAACGGGACGGCCCGGGGCTACACGAATAAGGCCGGCGTCCTGGCGCAATGGGTGGGATCGACGATCGACGGCGAGGACCCCCAGCTCCTCGCGTGCTACGTGCCGGCGGACGCTTTCGCGGAGGTGGTGAACGCGCCCAGTGTTAGCGCCAGGTGGGACACCCTCGAATACAAGCTGGAGGTGGTCGACGGGGATTCGGAAACGCGCGATTTCGAGGACAGCACCACGCGCGCCAAGACAACCACCACGCCGAACAAGCGCCGCAAGATCCAGTTGACGTTCAACCGGATCGAGGGCGTGGAGGGCGGTAGCGTTCCGGCCACCACGTCCGGCTATGTCCGCTGGGCGGCGATTCAAACGGCGGCCGGACAATCGACGGACTACGATCCCAAGACACAGTTTCGCGATTGTCGCATCCCCATGGGCAAGTGGATCCATTGCCGCGCGCTTGGAAAGGACATCTTTCCGAAAAGCGGATCCTCCTGGACCATTGGAGGGACGCTTGCCTGGGTGGCGGACGCCGGCGCCGGCGCTGAGGTTGGATATTGGAGCCCGCCGGCGTGCGCCGGTGACGGAAACGCGCGCCTCATGGGGATCCGTTGCGTGGGCGAAATCAACTCCGGCAAGATCGAAACCGCAAGGTGGGAGCCGGCCCAGAACCCGATCTCCGAGGTGTTCTCCGCGGCCCTGGGTGCGTTCCAGGACTTCCCCACGGGCGCCGGGGAAACCAACATCCGGGACTTCACCACGGTCGACAACCTGTATCCGAACTGGGGGAACGGCTACCTTTGCGGCCCGTCCGCGTTCGGTTCTGGCGGCGGCGGCGCCAGCTCCTCGATCGTGGGCATGTTCACTTGCCAGGCAACGGGCGCGGACAAGGTGGCGGCGGTGGATTTCTGGTTCGCGTGCGGGTGAACCGTGGGCCTCGGACGTAACGACAACGGCACGCCAGATCGCCCCCTCAGCGATGAGGACACCGGGCGAATCTCCGCGCGCCTCCACTCCCAGCTCGCCGGGGAGATCGGCGTGGCGCCAGTCCACACGCCGCCAATGGGCACACCCACGCCCGATCAGTTCCTCGATCAGCTAGCGGAGAAACTCGCCGCGCGGGTGAACCCTGGGGGCGGCGACGGCGGCGGCCACCGGCGTTTCCTTGGCATGGAGGTGGGGGGCTGGACAAAGCTCCTGGCCTCCATGATCCTGGCCGGCGCTGTGGCCCTTGCGGCCTGGTGGCTCACCGTGCGCGACGAATTGAAAGCGCGCACCACGCCGGAACAAGTCCAGACCCGGATCGAGGTGGAGGCGAGGCACCACGCCAAGGACGCGGACGCGCACCCCCCGATCCAGAAGCGCCTGGACAAGCTCACCGGCGAACAGCGGACGATCCGCGAGTCCCAGATCCGCCAGGAGGAGGCGTCCGCAACCACCGCCAAGGCCCTGGAGGGCATCGCGGAGGACGTGAAACACCTACGGCGCCGGCGCGGCCGGTGATAGACTTCCCGCGGGGGATGTCCTCCGCAACCGACACAGGAGAAAACAGGAACATGGACCACTATCACACACCATAGGAGGGCAACGTGGGCCGCACTTTTCTCCGTCAAGACACCCAGATCCGAAACTCCAGCACCTACGGGGACGCCGTTGCGCCCTCCGAGGCGAACTACGAAACGAACCCGGGGGACCTGGAAACGGATCTGAACAATATCCGCTCCCAGCTCCACAACCTCCTCAAGGACCAGGCCGGCAACTGGTGGGACGATCTCAACGTTCCGTCCACCCTCGAAACCGGCTCCCAGCGCGGCGTGAACGATCTGAACAGCGATCTCCACGCCGTGGAGAAAAAGCGCGTTCTCCGGGATGTCCACAACCTCACGGACGTGTCCGTGGGCGGTTCGGACAATTTCGTGATCCTCGGAGCCGGCGAGCTTCCGGCCCAGACCACCGCGGCGGTGGGCGCGGTCACCACGCTGGGCACGGTTGTGGCCGCGCACGGCGGGACGTTCGGAACCCACGCCCTCAGCGAGGTGGCCGGGCCGCACGCGCTGAACCCGCTCAACCTGTGCGAGATCGTCGACGGCGCTACCCGCGATCCCATTCTGTCCGACGCGCGCAAGGTTTATGGCCTACTTCAGGGCGAGGACGGCCTGGTGGACGGCGACACGATCACGGACAGCACGGACAACCGCGTCCAGATTTCGTTTGTGCGCCAGAACAGCGCCGGCGATGACCTGGAGGCGTGCCCGGCCGCGGACATTCAGGGCAAAACGATCAACTACTCCACCCGCGAGCGCGTCCGCCTGGAGGATCTGAACGAACACGATTTCCTCACCGGCGCCGTGGTCGACGTGGGCGCCGGCTCCGGCACGATCAACCGGCAAACCTCCTACTCAAACCAGGGGACCACGCCGGTCGACGCAACCGTCAACGCCATCCTGGACCTGGAGGGCGCGGGCCTCGAATGGCAAATCCGCGATGACCTGGAGGCGATCCTGTTCCGGGTGATCGAGGGCTCCGCGGGCGGCACCAGCAAGGTGGCCGTGGAGGATGACGTCGACGAATTCGACGTCGACGCGGTGGTGTCGGACTTCCTGAACGGCATCAAGGTGGACACCGGCGCGGCCGGAACCACGATCAACATTGGCGTAACGGCGAACCAGATCGACACCACCGGCGCGCTCACCGTTCAGGGCGCCGGAGATGTCAAGATCGCCTCCACCGGCGGAAACCTCCGGCTCACCGATCAATACGAGCCGGCCGGCTGGTCCGAGGACGGGATCCAGCTCTCGGACGCCGCGCAAACCTGGACCGATTTCGAGGCCGCCTTTGGGGAGGTTGGCCTCATGGACGCGATCCTCCAGGCATACCAGGGCGCCAATTTCGACAAAACCTATGCCTCGGTTACCTCCACCACCGTGGCGGACACGGACGTGGGGGGCGTTGCCGGCGGCACGAACCTGGACGCCCAGCTCCACGATCTCAGCGGTGGCACGTTCGCCGATGATCATGACGTGTACCTAAACGGCCAGCTCCTCCGCTCCGGCGCGGACGCGGCCGCGAATCACGACGTGTACCCGGGAACCTCGCTTCCAAACGGCCAGCTCAAGTTCGAGTTTACGGTTCGAGTCAATGACGTGATCTGCGTCATTTCTCGCGCCTAGTTAGGCTCGAGCCCACCGGGCGCCGTTGACACGCGGCGCCCGGTTTTTCCACCAGACACAGGAGTGATCAGCGAATGGGTGTTGAGAAAGCGGAACTGAAACGCGCCGTTCTCCATGGCCTCGGAGCGGACACGGAGGACATGCTGGAGGAGGCCGGGCGCCGGCGTTCGGAGAACACCGGAGCGCGCCAGGCGCTCCTCCTCGCGGCGAAGCACGTCCAGGCCATCGCGGAGGTGGTGGACAAGGAGCTGGAGTCCGGCAAGCTGGAGGAGCTGTGCGAGGGCGAACCGCTCAAGATCGCCAAGTACGCCAAGCGCCAGATCGCCCGGTGCGTGGACTCGCTGGACCTGGCGGCACAGGCCGCCCGCAACCGCGAGATCCAGGGCCACGGCGAGGTGGAAGCGCTCAAGGGCGTGGTGGCCCTCCTGGAGAAGCGCCACGCCATGGAGGACGCCGCGATCCAGGCGTTCCGCGCCAGGGAGGCGGAACTGGCCGCCGCGGTGGCGGTGGCGGATCAGGTGGCTGAGGACATCGGCGTGGGCCGCCCAACCGGCACCAGGCCGCCGCAATCCGAGGCCGCCCAGCGCAAGGCCGCGGAGGCCGCGGAGGCACAGGCGCCGGCTGAGGCGCCCAGCAAGGGCAACGGCAAGGCCAAGGCGAAGCGCAAGGCGCCCAGCAAGGCCAAGCCACGGAAGCGGGCGGCCGCCAAGCGCAAGGCGGCCAAGTCCAAGGGGGCGAATGGGGCGAACGCCTGATCCGATCCAGGGCTCCCTGGATCTCCCCGATCTCGGTGAAGATCCCACCGAGGTGGGCCAGCTCGCGCGCGTGGGCTCGGACATCAAGGCGGTGGACGGTTCCGGCCTATTCAACCTCCGATCGGGCTCCGGCCTCACGGAGGCCGCCCACGAATTGCTGGACACGCTGGCCCATGACGTTGTGGAGTCCTGCTATGAGGAGGCCACCCGCGTCGACGGGCGCGTGTCCGCGATCACCTACTGGGACAGCGCGTCCAAGACAACCAAGATCAGGGAGCTGGCGTTCACGCGCTCCGGTGGTCGCGTCACCCAGGTGGACGCGATCCAATACGACGCCGCCGGCGTGGAGTCCTACCGGATGGCCGGCACGGTGGCCCGCGTCGACGGGCGCTACGCCTCCACCACCTGGGTGAGGACGAACGCATGAGCCTCCGAATAGTCGAAATCGATGGCGTGGGCCTGGTGGACGGAGCCGGAGGCGTGACGCGCCTCGCGGTCGACGTCAACCACAACCCGGAACCGCCGGCCGGCGCAACGCCCGTCCAGTTTGTGGCGGACACGCCGCTGGCGGTGGCGGTGGCCGAAACGGCCGAATACACGATCCCGAATGGTAAGCGGTTCTACCTCCAGCAACTCCAGGCCGGCGCGGAGGGCGACACCACCGAAAAGGGCAACCGGGTGGAGGTGATCTATTACGACGGCGCCGCGGAACACGTGGTGGCCCGTCAATACATCATGGGGCAAACCCAATGGATCAACTTCCCGGACGTGGGCGCGGCCAGGGACGGCACGCCGATCGACGGGGACGGATCCACGAAAAAGCTCCGGATCGTGCGCGAGCGCCTGGGTGGATCAACCCAGGAGGTTGACGCCGTGGTGTTCGGCTATGAGAGGGATACGCCATGATCCAGGTGGCCAGCAAATATCAGGAGGTGGGAGCGCTTGAGGAGGCCACGGAGGAGTGGACGCCGGGCTCCGGCGAGGTGTGGGAGGTGGCTCACTTCCAAGGGAGTGGCGCCTACCTGGACGATACAACGGCGGCCGTTGTCTGGGACTACGGCGAGGCCGGCGCCGTGATCGTTGCGGCCACCCACGGGGATGCCGAAGTCCACGCCGTGGGCTACCGGATCACCGGGGACGGTTCCAAGGTGCTGGCGATCGTTCTCACGAATGACACCGATAGCGCGCACGTCATGGGCGGCCGCTATGAGGCGAAGCGGATCAGCTAATGGCACGAACGCGCGTCGACAAGTATGTAGCCGGCAACGTGGCCTCCGGCGCCACCAGCGTGGACACCCTCGCGGAAATTCCCAGCGGCCAGGTGTGGCGCCTCATGCACTTTGGAGGCGCGGCGCCGCAACCGGCGATCGTGGGCCTCCAGGTGAACACGGGCTCCGGCTGGCAAACGATGAGGGCCACCGCCGGCACCGGCCAGGCGGACGACTTTCTGATCGATCGCGACTACACCGGGGACGGCACGGTCCGCTTTCGGATCGTCCGCCAGAACCTCCACAGCGCCACGCAACAGATCGTTGCATGGCTGGAGGCGTTCAAGCGCGCGTGAGATGGCCTCGCCGCGCAAGGAGGACGCCTCCGGCGTCATAGATGGCGCGAACCGGGACTTTGCCGTGTCCCGGGACATTCACACCGGGCGCGCCGTGGTGCCGTTCGTGAACGGCCAGGCCCTCCCAGGCCGCGCCACCGTGACCGGAACGCGCACGTTTCGCCTGGAAAATCCTCCTGTGGCGGGTGACACGGTGGCGCTGTACTATCTGGCGATCTAATGCCGGAACCACAATTCGAGCTATTGAGCGGGGCGATCGACGGCGCGAACGCGGACTTTTACACGTCCGTTCCATACACGCCGGGCTCCGTGGCCGTGTACCTAAACGGCCAGCTCCTCCTCAACCGGACGGGCAACCCATGGACGGAAACGGACCCGGCCACCGGCCAGATCACGGTCCACGCCGTCGACCACGTCCTCCGGCCAGGCGATGAGATCGCCGCGTTCTATTTGGACACCACCACCGCCCCGGACCAGGTGGTGATCGATGACCTGGTGGGCGTGGTGTCGGACACCGAGGATCGTTTGACTGGCATCCTTGTGGGTGAGGACGAATTGGTGGGCACCGTTGCCGATGAGGAGCGCCTGGAGGGCCAGGTGGCGACTGAGGACGCCCTGGCGGGAACCGTTGCCGATGAGGACGCCCTGGTGGGCATCCTGGAGGAATGCTAGCCATGCCGTGTGTGGAACAACCGAAACTGATCTGGGACGGCGAACACCGAACGTTCCGCCTCCGCGTGACGAATCAGAGCGACGGTTCGCGCGTGAGCCTCACCGGCGCCGCGGTGGAATTCCAAGTCAAGGAATCGGACGGCGCATCCGATCCGGCGCTGATCGCGCTGGAGGTGGGCACCGGGATCACGCTGGAACCCCAGGCCGGGGACACCCTCGGGGAGGCGCTGATCGATCTTACCCCCACGGACCTGGCCGCCCTCCAGGCCGGTGGCTCGCGCGTCCTCCGATACGACGTGATCACCTTGCTGGCGTCCGGCAAGCGATACGTGGTGGTTCCCCCCTCGGATTTCGACTACCGGCTGATCGTGAACCAGGCGTAAGCGATGACGGCCGCCGTTGTCATTCTCGCGATCCTCCTCACCGGCGCGTCCGGCACGGCGGTGGCCCTCGCCCTCCGAATCAGCGGGATCAAGGCGGACGCCAAGGACGCGGACACGAAACGCGCGGACGCGGAGCGCGAGCTGGAGGCGGCGGCCCGCGAGCTGGCAACCTCGCGCGAGCGCCACGCGGAGCAACTCAAGGCGATCCGCGAGGACGTGGAGGGACTCGAACGTGAGCTGGAGAATTGCGAGTGTAGTGGTAGCCGGCGCGATCGGCTTGAACGGTTGCTGTCCGAAACGGCAAACCGTCCGCGTTGATCACGTCAACGTGGGATGCCTGGAGAACGCTCCGGCCAAGCCCACGATCCCGGAGGAGCTGGGCACCGATGATCACACCACCGATCCCGCGTGCCCGGAAAAGTGGGAGCTGTGCGCGGACTGGGAGGCGGCCGGCAAGATCGATCGCTATGTCCGCGAGGCCCAGCGCTATATCCGCCAGGTGGAGATCCTGTGCGGCAAACCCAAGGAGGGAGGACCCGATGACAAGTCGACGGATTCTGATTAGTGCCATGATCGTGGGCGTCATGCTCGCCATGTTCGCCGTGGGAGCCTCAGCCGGCCAGGACGCCGGCGTGAGCGGTGGGCCTGTGCCGGACTGGGTGGCCGATACCGCCGAACCTGTGGCGGACGTGGCCGCCGTGGACGCCCCCGCGGTGGCGCCGGACGTGGAGGCCGATCCAGTCGGATCCGTGGAGCGCCTCCTGGCGCACGTTCGCGCCGGCGAATGGCGCATGGTTGCGGCGTTCCTGATCGCGTTCCTCATGTATGGATTCTCACGGTTCAAGATCCGCGATCGGGTCAAGTGGTTCCGTGGCGATCGAGGAGGCGCCGTCCTGGTCATGCTCCTGGCGCTGGGGGCCGCCCTCAGCGCCTCCCTGGCCTCACAGGCGCCGCTGGACTGGCGGTTGTTCCTCGGGGCCGTGGGCGTTTGCTGGACCGCGGTCGGAGGGTTCACGTGGGCCAAGCGCCTGATCTGGCCCAAGGACGGCGCGCCCGCTGAGGAGCCCACGCCATGAGCGCGGCCGGATACAACGATCGCCGAATCGACGCCGGCCAGATCGAAGCCCACCACCTCGCCACGCTGTGGGACTGGTACACGAAACAGCCCGGCAACCGCGAGGAGGCCGCGCGCCAGTTCCAGGCCGCGGCCGGACTGGACGTCGACGGCATGATCGGACCGATGACGATCGGCGCGCTGGACGCGCCGGAGTTACCAGGCCCGCCGGAAAATGAGCTGGGCCTGGCCGGTCCGTTCTACTTGCCGATCCGCGGCGGTTGCTGGTGGTCTGGTAACGCTTTCGACCCGCGCCCGCGCTCCCAGGGTGGACACCACGGACGGGACGGGTTCAGCGGCCCGAAAACCGATCTTGGTTGGCCGGACACCACGGACGCCATGGTGATCTCATTCGCCGCCGGCGAGGTGATCGCCGTCAAATGGCACGCGAACGGCCTGTGGATCAAGATCGATCACGGCCACGGCCTGATCACGAAAAGCGGCCACCTGAACGGAACCGGGCACGTGAAACCCGGCCAGGTGATCGCCGCCGGCGTGGACCTGGCGCCGGTGTGGGGCGGCCTCACCTTGCCCCATATCCATTTTGAAACGTGGATCAACGGCAAACCCGTGGACTCCGGCAAGCTCCTGGAACGCCTCGGGGCCGTCCCCCTCAGCTAGCTGATTCCTTTTATAGCAGGACTGGAAACCGTCACGGCCGCGTGGTAGCGTCCCACCTCCAACCTACGTGGGTGCCTCGCGGACGTCGACGGTTGGACTCCTCCTCCCTCCGGCGTTCGCGTGTCCCCACCAGACACAGGAGGAACGGATGGCATTGACTGAGGAGCAACTGGCGCTCCGGCGAACCAAGATCACCGCCACGGACGCCGCCAAGGTGTGCGGCGTGTCCAACTACGGCGGACCGCTGGACGTGCAACTGGAGAAGCAAGGCCGCGGCGTTGTGATCGATGAAAACGATCGTATGCGCTGGGGCAACATTCTGGAGGGACCGATCCGCGAGGACTTCGCCCAGCGCATGGACGTGGCGATCGCCGTGCCCGGAACACTGATCCACCCGGAGCATGACTGGGCGGCCGCCACGCCGGACGGGATCGTGTACCCGGGCGGCACGCCATTGGCGCACGGGACGGCGTTTTCCTACGGGCCGGAGAACGTCAACCCGATCGGTGGGCACGAAATCAAAACTCACACCAGTTGGCTGGCCCACCTCTATGGCGAGCCCGGCTCCGATGAGGTTCCGCCCGCGGAGCTGGTGCAATGCGCCTGGAACCGCTGGATCGCCGCGGCCGTGTTCGAGGGAGGGGACTTCTCCACGTGGCACCTTACGGCGTTCCTGGACAACCTCCCCTCCGACTACCAGATCCACCACAACGCGGAGCTGGAGGAAATGATGATCGGCGTTTGCCGCGCGTTCTGGGAGGAACACGTGATCGGTGGCGTGCCGGTTCCGCCGGACGGTTCCAAGTCCTACACCGAACACCTGGCGAAGCGCTGGCCGAAGCATGGCCAGGATTACGTGGAGGCGGACGCGGAAACGCTCGAAACGGTCCGGGCGCTGTACCAGAAGCGCCTGGAGATCGCCGCGCACGAACGCGAGGAAACCGAGCTGGTCCAGCGGATCAAGGTCGCGATCGGTGACGCGGCCGGGCTCGAGTTTCTGTCCCTCACGGAGAAGCAACCGGAGCCCAAGGGCAAGCGCAAACGAAAGCCGTTGCTACAGCGGATCACGTGGAAAAAGTCCAAGGACACCACCAGCACGAAATGGGCGGACGTGATAAAGGCGTTCCGCCCCCAGCTCGCCGCGTTTGCCGATCAGTTCGAGGACGCGCGCGAGCTACTGGAGGCGCTGGACGCGGCGATCACGTCGCACACCTCCCCGAAGCCCGGATCGCGACGGTTCAACGTCCCCAAAAAGTGGAACAGCTAGACACAGGAGCAAACGATGACACAGCAAGGAAACGGAAACACCGGACTGGCAATCCGCCAGGAGGGATTCGGCGGAATGTCCACCCAGGGCGTGGGCGAAACCTCAGCGCTCGCGATCGCCGCACAGGCCAAGGCCGCGGTGGAGGCACGCTGGATCGTGGCAATGCGCCAGCGCCGGGACGTGGATCAAGTCCGCGGCGAGATCCTCCGGGAATGCAAACGCCCCGCGTTCGCGGAGGTGGCGCGATACCTGAAACCGATCGGGGATGGCGTCACCGGTCCCTCGATCCGGTTCGTGGAGGCGGCCCTCCAGGCTTACGGGAATTGCGACACGGAGGCGATCACGATCTACGATGACGCGGACAAGCGAATCGTGGAGGTGCGCGTGACCGATTTCGAGCGCAACGTGACGCACCGGAAACAGATCACGGTCACCAAGGTGGTGGAGCGCAAGTTCCTCCGCAAAGGGCAAACCGCGATCGGTACCAGGACGAATTCCTACGGTGACACGATCTACATGGTGGCCGCGAGCGATGACGATCTCCTGAACAAGGAGGGCGCGCTGGTGTCCAAGGCCGTGAGGACTTGTGGGCTCCGGCTCCTCCCCGGGTGGCTTGTGGAGGAGTGCATGGCCGCGGTGGTCAAAACCCAGAACACCCAGGCCGCACGCGATCCGGACGCGGAGCGCAAGCGCGTGGCGGACGCTTTCATGGAGGTGAACGTCCAGCCGGCCGATCTGTCCAAGTACCTGGGGCACGATCTTGGCAAGGTGTCGCCGGCCGAATTGACGGAGCTTCGCCAGGTGTTCGCCACGATCCGCGACGGTCAGGCGAGCTGGCCGGACATCCTGGCGCATCGCCTCGAACAGCGCGGCGAGGAGGCACCGGCGGCGCCCAAGGAGGACAGCAAGCCAGCTCCGGCGCCACAGCGCGGCACCCAGGCCGCCATGGCCGCCATGGGCAAGGCCGCGGCCGCCAAGGCCACACCGGCCGCACAGGCGCCCCAGGAGCCCGCACAGGAGGAGGAACCGCCCCCGCCCGCTGAGGAGCCTCCACCAGTTCGCAAGCGCAAGCCGAAGCCCCAGGCCGCGCCCAAGGGCGGCAAGGCCAAGCCGGCCGCCAGGAAGCGCAAGGCCAAGCCGGCCGCGCCACCTCCCCCTCCCCAGCCGGAGCCGGAGATCCCCGAGGACGAAAAGCGAATGGCCTCGATCGAGGCGGCCGCCGCGGAGCCGGAGCCCGAACCCCAGGGCGAATTCGATCCGGACACGGACAACGCGATCGACGCGGAGTACACCGAGGACGGCGAGGCATACGACGCGGACACCGGCGAGGTGCTGGAGGACGGCGAGGAGTGGGAGGAGGAGCCCGAGGGCCAGGAGGAGGCCGCCCCCGAGGAGCCCGAGGAGGAGGACGAATTCCAGGAGCCCGACTGGATGCGCGGCCCCACGCCTCCCCGAGGCGGCGGAACGCCTCCCCAGGGCGAGGGTTTCTAGGGTAGGATAAGGCCCACACCGGACGCCATCCGGTCCAGACCCGCCCGGCCCCCGCTAGATTCACCCTGGCGGGGGCCATTTTTATGGGCGGTTTTACTTGCCTCCGCTTTTACTGTGGTCCTACAATAATAGTCCGGGCCAAGTTTATTCAGCGACACAGGAGGCAACGATGACACAGAAAAGAACCAGCGATGCAACCCGCGAGGACGTGATCCAGGCGATCGGCAAGTGCGATGGCATGGGAGTGGAGGCGTTCCTCACCGCGCACGGTTACCGCGCATCCCTCAAGTATCAGCTCCGCTACGGCGGCAAGCTGTATCCGTCCAAGGCGATCTTGGGCGTGGCGTGCGGCCTCACCGCGCGCCAGTTCTCCGGCGGCGCCGCGCACACGGTCCGCGTTCTCCACGGCCTCGGTTTCGAGGTGGTGTCACGATGACCGCGCACGGTTTCGACGCCACCGAACTGGTGGAGCTTCTGTCCGGCGTGGACTTCCCGATCCCGGCGCCGGCGGACATCGATCTACCACTCGATCCGATCGCCTACTTCGCCAGCGGTTGCCAGCGCGGCGAGGTTGCCGGGTTCGCGGCGATCGGCCATGACGTGGGCGTGGCCGCCGGTTCCGTCAACGCGGACGTGGAGGGCGAACTGTGCGCGCTCGCCGGAACCGATGTCCAGGCGTTCATTGACTCCGGCGCGTTCGCGGAATTCCGAGCCCAGCTCAAGGGCAAGTCCGCCCCCGTCAAGTGGGACAAGGTGATCGCGCTTTACAAGCGCGTGGGCGCCGTCCTCGGTGACCAGCTCCACGTGGTGGCGCCGGACGCCATCGGGGACCAGGGCGAAACGCTGGCGCGCCTCGAACGCTACGCGGAGGACATGCGCGAACTGGACGCCATGGGCGTGCGCGTCCTCATGCCCGTGCAACGCGGAACGTTCACCCAGGAGAGTTTCTATCGGCGCTGTGTTGAGGTGCTGGGGTTCGAGCCTATCCCCGCGCTTCCGTGCCGCGCCAGCGCCACCTCCGTGGAGGAGGCGGAACAGTTTGTGGCCGCCGTCCAGCCTACCGTGATCCACCTCCTCGGCCTTGGGCCGCGTGGGCACAAGGCCAAGCGCTACTTGGCCCGTATCGCGGAGGCGTGCGCGTTCACCATGGTGCAAATGGATTCGTGCATCATTGCCGCGCACGCTGGGAAAACGAAAGGGCCGGGCGGCGGCCCCCGTCGCCTCACCGCGGCCGCGGGGATCGTCAACGGCATGGCCGAACGCGGCGAACTGTCCTCGGACGTTCAGACCCGCAAGGCGGCCGGCGTGATCCTGGCGCTCCGGGACATGGACACCGGCAAGCGCCGCGAACTGATCGAGGAGGCCAAGCGCGCGATCGCCGCGGACGCCAAGATCGTGGACCCGGTGGAGATGCCGGCCGGCGTCCTCCTGTGGCCGGAGGGACCGGCGTCCGTTGCCCACCAGCACGCTTTCCTTTGCCACCCGGACGGCGAGGAATGCCCGGACGGTTGCGACTGCGCACCGGACCCGCTCCGGGTGGAGGCGCTCCGCGCGGCCCCGGACCTGTTCGAGAGTTGCGAGAAGTGCGGCGCCGTCCTCCTCCCCGGCCGCGAGGTGTGGCTGGAACTGGACTCCACCACCGGCAAATGGTGGCCGGAGGGCGCCGTCCCCGATGAGCGCTCCCAGGGCTGTTTCGCGTTCGGCGCGGACTGCGCCCGCAAGGCGGTGAAGCGATGATCCGCGCGGTCGACCTGTTCGCCGGCTGGGGCGGTTTCACGCAAGGCGCGCAGGACGCCGGCGTCGACGTGGTGTGGGCGGCGAATCATTGGCCGCTTGCGGTTCACGTCCACAGCACGAACCACCCGGGCGCCGTCCACGAATGCCAGGATCTCCAGCAAGCGGACTGGACAGCGCTCCCCGCGTTCGATCTCCTCCTCGCCTCGCCGGCGTGCCAGGGCCACAGCACGGCCTCCCAGCCGAAGCGCCGGCGCTACCATGACGCCCTCCGCGCAACGGCGTGGGCGGTGGTTGACTGCGCGGACGCCACGGAGCCCTCCGCTATCATCGTGGAGAACGTGCCCAGCTTTCGCAACTGGCGGTTGTTCCCGCTGTGGTGCGAGGCCCTCCAGCTCCTCGGCTATCACGTCCAGGACATGGAGTTGACGGCGAGCCACCACGGCGTCCCCCAGCGGCGCCGGCGCCTGTTCATTGTCGCCACGCGCCGCCAGTGTTCCCTCAAGCTCCCCAGCTCCTCCGTGGAGCCCGCGTTCGGTCCGTGCATCGACTGGGACGTGGACGGATGGCGGCCCGTCACGGCCGCCTCAACGGGCGCACGCAAGCGCATCGCCAAGGGCCGCGCCAACCACGGCGCGCGATTCCTCACCCAGCACGTGAGCAACCACCCGGGCGTCCCCCTCGATCAGCCGATCCGGACCGTGACCACGAAAGATCAGTGGGCGGTGGTGGACGGCGATCGCTATCGCCCGCTCACCATGCGCGAGCTGGCGCGCGGAATGGGGTTCCCGGAGTCCTACGTGTGGCCGGGCGATCTCCGGCGCCGGGACGTTGTGCAAGGACTGGGGAACGCCGTATGTCCGCCCGTCGCCCGCGACCTGATCACCGCCGTGTCCTCCGAGGTGCATTGATGCGCGCCAGGGATGCCGTGGGCCGCAAGATCGTGGCGCTCGAACAGCGCCGCACCATGACCACCGGCGGCCCGGTGTGGGAGCTGGAGGCGATCGTCCTGGACAACGGGACGCGCCTCTATGCGATGGCGCACGAACACCCGAGCGGTGACGGCTACCCGGTGGAGCTGTGCGTTTCCAAGGCGCCGCGTTGCAACGATTGCAGGCGCGGCGGCGCCTGGTTCATGATCGAATACCCGGGCGCACCCGTGACCGTGTGCCAGCGTTGCTACCACAAGCGCGCCGGCATGGAGCCGAACCGATGACCCGGCGCGCACGGGCGCCGCGGATTTTCGTGGAGCGCGGCCAGGTGTACCGCGTTCTACGTGACGGCCAACCACCGCGCCACGTCCAGGTGGCCAGCGTGTCCGAGGGCGCCACGTCCAAGGGCCAGCAACCGATCGCGCGCCTGTTCGAGGTGACGCGGAACGGAGCCCGCAAGGGCCGCAAGCGGATCGTGACGGCGCGCAACCTGGACGGCACGCCGCGCGAAACGAAAGCGAACCTGATCTCCCATTGGCTCACGTGGGACGTGGAGCGCCACACGTGGAACATGGGCGCACGCTTTGAACTGGTGGAGGACTGAAAGATGGCCAAGACACGCAACGGGAAACCGCTCAAGGTGCGCCCTCAGCCGGCGCGCCTGTGCGACGGGCGCAACGCATGGAGGCACCTCACGCCGGAGAATCGGTGCAAGTTCCTGGCGTGGATCGCTGAGGAGGATCTGGAGGGAACGCCTCCAGGGCTCCGCGAGGCGCTCCTGGACGCCGCGGACGTTATCGCGAAACACCACGGCACGCCCGAAGCGGTGGCCGCCATCGCACGGCTGAGGCGCCGGTGAGCGATCCGGATGACTGGTATCACGAGGAGGGCCGCGCGATGCCGTGGACCTATGAGGCCGCGGTGGAGCGCATCCTGGAGGAGGCGGACAAGCCCGGCGAAATTCTCGAGCCCGGCTACGCCCGCGATCGCGCCCGCGTTGCCGCGCGCGTTGCTCCGCTGGTGATTCGCATCGAACGAATGATCCACACGCTTCCGCTGGACACGCTGTCCGAGCTGGAGGCTATCCTCACCCCTTACGATCAACCGACACAGGAGGCACAGATGACACCTGAACGCAAGGGCAACTTGACCGCGTTCCTCACCATTCGATCGGACATGCCGCGCCCCAAGGACGCGCCGGAGGACTGGACGCCGCGCGTGGTCGCGGACCAGGAGGCCGCGGACTGGAGGGAGGCGGGTTACAGCGCCCGGGTGTATTCTCGCGCGCTGTGCGCCGATGGCGAACGCCTGGACGTGTGGTGCGTCCTGGTGCGCGAGCCCGTGGATCTGTCCACACCTGTGGACAGCGCTGTGGACGCGGAGGGCGGCGCGGACGATAACTTGACGCCGGCCGGCTAACTGTAGTACCACGGCAAAATGGGTGGACGGAACGGCGCACACGGCCCCCGCTCGCGCGGGCGGCCTCGCAAGTACCCCCAACCCTCTAGCGCGTTTTCCGCGTGGCTCAAGGAGTGGCTGGAGGTTGACGGGAACACAATCCACGGCCTCGGGCGCTCCCTCGGGATCAGTCCGTCGACCGTGTACAATCTGAGGAACGGATACTTTCCACCGGGACGCCAGCTCGCGATCTCCATCGCGCGCGAAAGCGGCGGCGCCGTCCCGGTGGATTCCTGGGATCCCAAGTAGCGCCAAGGGGGGACACGTGGGCAATCCGCGCAACTGGGCAAAGTTGGACGCCCTCCTGTGGTCCAACCCGAAGATCCTCCGCTTGCCGCGCCGGGAGCGCTGGTGGGCCGGGATCGTGTTCAAGCAACTACTCCTGATCAACCGCGCGCACCGGTGCGACGGCGAGATCCCGGCGAGCCTCGCGGACCCGGCATTCCTCGCGGCCGCGTGCCACCTGGAGGACGCGCCGTTCCTGGACAAACCGCCTCACGATCTGATCCGGTTCGGGCTCCGGGCCGCCACCAGGGCGAACCTGATCGCCGGCCTGGAGGACGGTCCCGGATGCCAGATCGTGGGCTGGGGGCCGGAATGGTCGCGGAGCCCGGACACGTCCACGGAGCGCGTGCGGCGCTACCGGGCACGCCAGAAAGCGGCCAAGGAGGCGGAACAACAGTCCCTCCCCCTCCCCGGGGCCGGAAACGGTGAAACGGACGTAACGGACGGAAACGCCGGGAACGGAGTAACGCACATAGAGGAGAGGAGAGGAGAGGAGAGGGATCCTACGGATCCCCCCTCCGAGATCCCGGAGGGGGGCAAGGAGGAGCCCGAGGGAAAGCCCAAGGCCAAGAGGGCGGCTCCGGAGATCCCGGAGATGGCCCACACCCTCGCCCAGCTCCTCGCGGATTTCGTGGTGGAGAACGTCCCCGGCTCCGTGTTCGCTCACCTATCGCCCAAGCAACGGGCCGCCCGGGTGATCAAGTGGGCGGACGTGGTGCGCCTCATGCACAGTCAGGACGGCCATTCCTGGGTGGACATTGAGGGCGTGATCAACTGGTGCCAGCGGGATGATTTCTGGCGAACCACGGTCCAGTCCGCGGAGGGCCTCCGGCGCAACTGGGATGCCATCCTGGGGGCGAGGATCAAGCGCGGCAACGGCAAGCCCAAGGACGTGCGCGTGGGGCGCGCGGAGCCCGCAAGCCGCGAGGAGTGGGAGCGGGAACCCGAGGAGGGGGTGGTCTAATGGCGAAGCGCACAGGAGCGGGCGGCCCGGTGAAGCTCGCGCCGGTTCTGCGATCGATCGCGAGGACGTGGGAGGAACGCGATCAGGAGATTGTGGCGGACCGCGAGGAGCGCGAGCGCCGCGAGGAGCGCGAGCGCGCGAAGCGATGGCGCAACCGCGTGGTAATGGGAGGCGCTCCTCCGCGGAGGCTTGAGGAGGCGCTGGTGGCGGACTCCTCGCCGGCGATCGATGCCGTGGGCAAGTGGACGCCGGAGCGGAATATCCTGGTTCTAGCCGGGCCGGTAGGCGTAGGCAAAACCGTGGCGGCCGTGCGGTGGCTCCTCGAACGCGAGTCCGGCTCCCCGCTGTTCGTGCGCGCTCCTGAATTCGAGGCCCGCGGCCGCTACGATCACGAATTCCGCGCGCTGTGGAAGCGTGCCACGGCCATGGTGCTGGACGATCTGGGCGTGGAATACGCGGACGCCCGCGGCAACCTGGTGGCGAACCTGGACGAATTGGTGGACTACTACAGCGGGCGCCACGCCGGCCTGGTTATCACCACGAACCTAACGGACAAGGCGTTCCGCGAACGCTATGGCGAGCGCATCGCATCGCGCGTCCATGCGTTCGGCAACTGGCGCAACGTGCGAGGGCCGGACCGGAGGCGATCGTGATCGTTCGAGGTGACTCCCAGAAGCTCCTCCGCAAGCTCCGCGAAGGATCGGTCGACCACGCGATCGCCGATCCACCCTACTCGGATCACGTTCACAAGTGCGGCCGCCGTGGCTGTACCGGCTACACGGAGCCCACGCGGCCAGGAGCAACCCGCGCACAGTTCAATCGCACGCGCGATCTTGGTTTCGATGCGCTCACCGAGGATCTCCGGGCGTTCGTGGCGCGCGAACTGGTCCGCGTTGTGCGCCGGTGGATCCTGGTGTTCACCGATCACGAGGGCGGCGAGGGGTGGAAACAGGACATCGTGAAAGCGGGCGGCGAATTCGTCCGGTTCGGCGTGTGGCACAAGCTGGGCGCCGCGCCCCAGTTCACCGGTGATCGGCCAGGCGCAGGCCATGAGGTGATCGTGATCGCCCACGCGCCGCGGCCCAAGGGCGTGCGACTCCGCTGGAACGGCGGCGGCCGTCATGCGTTCTGGGAATTCCCGATCGTCCTGAACCGCTCCGGCCAGGACCCGCGCCTCCACACCACACAGAAACCACTCCCCCTCATGGAAGCGCTGATCAAGGACTTTACCGATCCCGGGGAATCGGTCCTGGATCCGTTCGCCGGCTCCGGCACCACCGCCGCGGCCGCCAAGCGCCTGGGGCGCAACGCCCTGGGGTTCGAGGTGGATCCGAACTATGCGCGCAAGGCACAGGAACGGCTGGAGGCCACGTCCTATCAGGGCGATCTGTTCGCGAGTCACCCGGCCAAGGCCCCCAAGGCGGACCAGCTCGCGCTTGACATCGGCGCAACGCCTCCAGCTCGCGGAGGCGAACCGGCCAGCGTGGGAGCGCCAGCGGCGAGCGAGGCGGAATAGGCGATGGCTGTGGCTCGCGATCCTGATCGTTGCCCTCCTGGCGGTTTGCTTCTCCGGTTCACGGTGAACGGCAACCCGAGGCCGCAAGGATCAAAGCGCGCCCTCCCCGTGGGGAAACCGTGCCCGGTGTGCAAGCGCTCGCGCACCGTGCTGGTGGAACACGCGGACGCGAAGCTAAAGCGCTGGCGCAAGGACGTGACCACCGCGGCGCGCGAGGCATGGGGCGGCCGCGCTCCACTGGATCAACCGCTGATCCTCGGAGCCCGGTTCCTGTTCCCTCGCCCTCCCTCCCACCTGAAAAAGTCCGGCGGCCTCCGCAAGGGCAAGCCCCAGACGAAACAGGACGCGCCGGACTTGTCCAAGCTGGTGCGCGCTGTGGAGGACGCCCTCACGGACGCCAAGGTGTGGACGGACGATCAGCGCGTGGTGGGCTACTCCACGATCGCCAAGGACTACACCCGGGACGCGCACGCCATCGGCGTGGAGGTGGTGGTCCAGTCCTGGGATCCGCTGTGGGAGGTTGGCCGGTGAGCAACTGGGTTCCACGGCGCCGCAAGCCCGAGGGCAAGGAGGCCACCGCCGGCAAGTGGGGCACGATCTCCCAATGCCTTGGCGGGGACATCGTGTGCGCCCAGTCATGCGACGGCAAGCGGTTTGCGTGGCTGGAGATCGCCTGGTGCTATGGCGGCCGTGACCAGGACGCCATGGCGCACGTGTTCAACCCGGAGCGCGGTTGCATCGATCTCCGCGCTCCGTTTTTGCGCCAGATCAAGGGCTGGCAACGGTGCCGGTTCATGGGCGTGAGGAGCAAATGATGGCCGATCAGCAAAGCAAGTGCCGGAGCTGTGGCGCGATGATCGTGTGGTGCAAGCTGGTGAGCGCGAACAACCCCACCGGCAAGCCCCACCCGCTGGACGCCGTGCCCACGTTCGATGGCACGATCGAACGCAAGCGCGACAAGCTGTCCTCCGACTATTACGGGCGCGTGGTCCCGAAGCGCGAGCGCGCCGGCGTTCGCTTGTACACCTCGCACTTTGCCACGTGCCCGAACGCGGGCGCGCACAGGAGGCGGCAATGATTCCCAGCAAGCGAGTGATCTACATGGCGCACCCGGTATCGGGGGACGTGGAGGCGAACCTGGCGCGCGCGCGCCGGTGGTTGCTGTGGATCTACAGGGAACACCCGGACACGGCCGTGGTGTGCAACTGGATCCTGGACTGTGAGATCCTGGACGATAGCAACCCGGACGATCGCTCCATGGGCCTCCGGCATGACCTGGCCATCATTGAGCGCGTCGACGCTGTGTGGCTTGTGGGCGGCCGCGTGTCCGAGGGTATGCAAGCGGAGGCCGATCACGCGGCAACCGTGGGCGTCGACGTGGTCGACTGTACCTACCTGGGAACGGAACCTCCGGCCGTCATGCCACCCGGCCAGGACCCGGACGATCCGGACTTCAAACCGTGACCACCCGCGATCCATACGAACCACCGCTGTGCGAGGACTGTGGCGCCCCCATGCCGGCCGCGGAATGGGAGGCATGGCGTAAGGTGCCCGGCGTCCAGGGCTCCGGGTTCGGCCTCGCGCTTGGCCCCATGTATCACTGTGGGTGCGTGCGGCGAGCGCAAGCAACCGCGCGCGATGCCACCCAGATGACCGAAGCGATCAAGCTCCTGGGGCGCGCGTGTGAAGCGCTCGAACAGATCAACGCAACCCTGGAACGCCACCTGGAGGCCGCGGAAAAGCTCCTCCGGCCTCCTGGCGTTCCTCATTCAAGGCGAGGGGAGAAGCGCAAGCGATGACAAGCGGAGCGGAGAAGCGAGCGCGCATCCGACGCAACCGAATCACGGAGGAGTGCCGGCACTTCCACGGGATCCGGGTGGCCAAGTGCGAGGCCGGCGTGGTTTATCGGGACGTGTGGGGCGATGGCGCCCCGCGCGCGCTTCCGTGCCTCGCCATCCCGGGCAAGTGCGAGCGCCTGGACACGTGCGACAAGTACGATCCATTGACTGAGGAGGAGGTGGAGGCGCGCGAGCGCGAGATCGAACGGCGGGTGGAGGAGATGATCGCGAAGCTCAAGGCGAACATTTGCCCGGTGTGCGATCGGCCGATCAGGGCTCGAGCCCGGCAAGGCCGTTGCGTCTATGCCGTGCCGTGTGGCCACCGCCTTGGACAAGCCATGCGAAAGGAACACAAGCCATGAAAGCGGAAGTTCTCACCGATACGATCCACGGCCTCGCCGGAGGCCAGTTCCTCCGCGTGGTGCGCCTCGATCCCGAAGCGTGCAAGCTCCTCAGCGAGCTGGGCAACGATGAGGAACAGCGCGCCACGATCCCGGACTGGTACAAGATCGGCCAGTCATTCGAGCCAAGCAAGATCCAGACTCCGGGCGCGCCAGCGGGAACCATGTTCCTGATGATCGTGACGCCGGATCCGGGCTGGTTCGTGACCAGGCTCAACCCCCAGGAGGCGCAGGCATGAACAGCAAGGACGCGAAGCTCCTCCGGCGCTACGCTCGCCACATGTTCCGCCGTGCGATGGCGGAACGCGAGGAGGCCATGATGGCCGAATCCAACCAACTGATCCCGCGCCGGCCTCCCAAGGACTGGGTGGGGCGCAACGAGGCCAAGGCGATCGAGTCCGATGGCCACCGCAAGCTGGTGGCCTGGTGGAACGCCCTCAGCGCCACGGACCAGGCCGCGGCACGGCGCAAGCTCAAGCGCGAGCTGGACGGCGAGGCCGCGGCATGAGGCGCCCCCATTGGGCGCTATACGTGCTGGGCCTCCTGTGGTCCTCACCGCTCACGGCGCTGGGCCTGGTGCTGGCGCTGATCTACTTGCCCAAGTCCGTGCGGTGGTCGGACGGTTGCCTGGAGGTGGTGTGCGTGTGGATCATCGGCAACCCTGGCGCCCAGACATGGGGGATTGTCATTTGCTGCGCGTCCAAGGAGGATCGCGACGATCCGATCCTCCGCGTCCATGAGCGCGTCCACGTGGTCCAGGCGTTCTATGGCGGGATCCCGGTGTACGCGCTTGGGTGGCTCGCCATGTGGGCGTGGAACATGATCGCCATGGAGGAGGCTGATTCCCCGCGTTACCCGGATCATCTCCCCCTCATGTACAAGGGCAAGCCGCGGCCGCGCTGGTGGCGCGCTTACGTCCTGATCTACTGGGAGCGCGTGGCGTACAAGGCCGATCACGAATACGATCTGGGGACTCGCCCGTGGGCCTGGGGGGCCGCGGCGTGAACCCGCTCCGCATACCGCTCCGGGGGGAGGCTTGGCCTGTGGCTGAAACGCCGAAACAGATCCACAAGGCCCGGCCGTGTCCGGTGTGCGGGAAGTCCTGGAGGCCGTGGGCCGGCTCCTATCTCCCATGCCATGCGCGATGCCTCCTCACCGAGGAGGCACAGGAGGCGTGTTTCCAGTCCTGGCGCTCCATGGTTGAAATGGCGGCCCACCTCGGTGTATCTGTGGCCGTCATTCGCGCCTCGATTGCGGAAGTTCGCAAGCGGCGCGAGCGCCGGCCAGCTCCGCGGCGCGCCCGCAAGTCGACCACGGCGAAGCGGGGGAAAGCAACGCCAGCACGCGCGGCCTTGCACGGGGCGCCCGTGGGGCGAACGTGCGCGCTGTGCGTGTGCCGTGAGGCCGATCGGTTCGTGGAGCATGACGGCCGCCTGGTGGCCGCGTGCGCCGTTTGTTGCGAGGAACACCCGCGATCCGGCCGCTGGGCGTTCGATGACGCGCCCCCCGAGGACGCAAGGCCATTGCCGGGGAAAGCGAGATCGGACCAGTGAGGACGATCAGGTGTCTGGACTGTGGCCGCGAGATGACGGCCAGCGAATGGCGGACCTACTTCGGGCGAGTTGACGGCGTTCTACATGGCGGGATGACGCCGGCGTGGCATTGCGGTTGCGATGGCCCGGCACTGTTCGGCTGGAACGTTCAAATTCCCGAGGAGGACCCCCTCCGGGAAATGTTCGAGGAGGAACAGCGCGAGGAGCGCCTGGCCCTCCGGGACGCCACGCGCGAGCTGGAGGAGCGCCTGGCGCGCCACCGCGGCGCCTGGTCCGCCGTGATCGAGCGAATCTCCGGCCAGGGAACGCCCCCGCCGTGTTTCAACCCGGAACCCGAGGCCATGGCGGCGATCGTTCTGGAGAAGCACAGCGAGCTTTTGATCCAGCTCGCGAGCCTCAACGATCAGCGCCAGGATTTCCAGCGACATTTCGAGGCGGCGGCCATCGAATCGGGCCACCGTAGGACTACAATCGAGCGCCTCAACCGCGAGCTAGCGGAGGAGCGCGCGCGGAGCGCGGCCCTCGCGGCGCGCCTGGACGAATACATCGCAAAACAGGAGGACTGACCGATGGCGGACGAACACAAAAGCAACTTTCTGATCACCCTGGAGGAGATGACCGAGGGCAAGGTGATCAAGCGCCTAGATGAGGAACTGGCCAAGGTGATCGAAGCGGTGGGCGACACCACCAAGGTGGGATCCGTAACCCTCAAGCTGTCGATCAAGTGGGAAAACGCCATGGCCATGGTGAGCGCCGATGTCACCACCAAGATCCCACAGCACGGCCTCCCCGCGTCCCTGTTCTACTTCGGGAACAAGGAGGACGGGAAGCTATACCGCGAGGACCCGCGCCAGCTCACCCTCCGCAACCTCGAACCCAAGAAACCGGCTCCGCTCCGCGCGGTGGCTGAACTACCCGTGGCCCCAATTCGCGAGGGCGACCCGGGCGACCCGGACACCGAAACCCACCATTAGACACAGGAGGACCGAATGGCAACCGAACAAACCGAAGTCCGCGCGGCGGTAACCGCCGGCGCACAGGCCGCCAAGCTCAAGGAGCGCATGGCAACGCTGGACGGGATCCCGATCGTTCTGGCGAACGGGGACCAGAAAGTGATCGTTCCCCGCGAGGCCCTGGAGTTGATCGCGGAGCGCCAGGGCCACCCAGCACGGGCCAGCGGCGTGTCCGTCCACCACCAGCTCGATAGCTTCACCGCCCACGTGAACCGGAACAAGCGGCCGTCCACCACGCTATGGGCGGACGTGGAGGATCAGGAGGTGCAAGCGATTTACAATTACCACGGCGCGGAGCCCGAGGAGAACAGCTATCCCGGGTGGCTGGACTACCGCGCGCGGTATTCGATGCCCACCGCGGACGCCTGGGACTTCTGGACCGGCAAGGCCGGCGACACCATGCACCAGGACGAATTCGGGGACCTGATCGAGGAGCGAATGGACGATCTCACCTCCGGCGAGGGTTACCCGAAGCCCGCGGCGCTCCTGGAGATGGCGCGCAACCTCAAGATCCACACGGCGGGACAGTTCACGCGCTCCGTGAACCCCACCACCGGCGAGTCCGCGCTGGTGTGCAAAACCGAGCACACCCAGGACAGCACCAAGATCCCGCGCGCGTTTCAGATCGGGATCCCGGTGTTCCGCTCCGGCGTGAGCTACGCGGTGGAGTGCCGGATCCGGTTCCGCCTCCAGCACGGGAACGCGATCTTTTCGTTCGAGGTTCACCGCGAGCGCGAGATCCTCCTGGACGCTTTCTCCGAGGCCGTGGCCTCGATCGAGTCCGCGTGTGAGGGCGTCCCGGTGTTCTGGGGCGTGCCCGAACAGAAGCCCACGCCGGCGATCGTCGACTGTCCGTTCTAGCGATGCCCGGAAACGTTCACGCCCTCCGGCGCACGCCGGCGACATTGGAGGAATTCCACGCCGTCCTCGATCAGGGGATAGCGCATGGAGCGAGGGCCGGCGTTCTGATCCTTGCCTATCCCGAGGACCAGGCGCCGGAGGGCGGAACGTGGGAGGCGTTCGGAACGGACGGCATGAACGGCGCGGAGCGCACGTTCATATATCAGCAATTGATCCTGATCGAAATCAGCTCACAGGATGACGGCGGCGACGGCTAGCAGGCTCGAGCCCACGACGCAGGAGGAACGGATGGCAACCGAGGAACAGCAACGCGAGATCCAGCGGCGCGAGTCCGCACGCGCGCGCCGCGCAATGTTCGCCGCGCACGCAATGGCGGCAATGCTCACGGAGCCGGACATCGATCGGCACTTTGCGGAGGTGGCCGCACGCGCCTGGCGAATGGCGGACCCACCGCGTCCGCAAAACCTCGCGCGAGGCTTACGCGGCCCTGGTGGAGTCCGGCGGGTTGAGCGAACGGCGCGCGGAGGTGTACGCGGCGCTTTTCGCCATCGGGCCAGCGACGGCAAACGAGTGTTTCCAGCACCTCGCCAAGAACCTACCGTTTGACGGCAACGTCCACGCCCGGTTTGTGGAGTTGCGCGCCATGGGCCTAGCTGAGGAACTGGGGACGAAAACCTGTAGGACCAGCGGCCGCAAGGCCATCCTGTGGGACGTGACCGATCGCGTGGTGCCGTTGCCGTACAAGCGCCCGGAGGACACCCCCAGCAAGTCCCTCCTGGAGGAGGTGAACCAGATCGCCATGGAGGCCCTGATCGTCCTCCAGAAAGCCTCCGAGGATTACGCGGACTTGATACTGAGGGCGGAATCCGTGCGCCTCCGGGGCGAGCTGGCGGACTGGCGAAAACGGGCCAAAGTGTAACGGCGGGAACGTGGTAACGTTACCAAGTGCAAGTTTCTGAGGGTTGAAGGTGGCGGGACGGCAAAAAAACCCGGACATGCTGGACGCCGTGGAGCGCGCTATGGCCCGCGGCGTTTCGTTCCGGGACATCCTGGCCGCCTGTGAGGCCAAATGGCACGTGAGCGAGGCCACCGTGGCCCGCTACTGTTCCCACATTCGCAAGCGCTGGGCGCGCGAGGAGGAGGAGCTACGCCCGGAGCGCCGCGCCGAATTCCGGGCCATGCTGAGGGACGCCTGGCAAATGGCCAGGGAGAACAAGCAAGGGATGGCCCTCGCCTCCCTCGCTCGCGTCCTCGCGTCCCTGGACGGCCTGAACCAGCCGGCGCAACTCCAGGTTGCCATTGCCGGCCAGGTGGACATCCGGGCCATGACGCCAGGCGAGCGCCGCGAGGAGATCGATCGCCTGATCGCCTTGCGGCGTGAGGCCATGGACGGGACGGCGGCCGGGCCTCCCCAGCTCCCAGCACACCCGCCAGGCAACGGGCGCGGGAACGGGCACGGCAACGGTCACGGGGGGAACGGTCACGGTTGAGCGCCACAGTCCAGAAAGCAACGGCGGCCCTCCTCCTGGCCGCGCTCCTCGCGCTCCTCATGGCCGTGGTGGTCCAGCGGTACCAGATGACCGCGCTCCATGAGCGCCAGGATCAACTTGCGGAGGAAATGGCCACGGTCCGATCGGACGCCACCGCCAAGCTGGCCATGGCGGACGCACAGCACGCCGTCCACGTCCGTGAGCTGGCCGAACGCAAGCGGGACGCCGAACTGTGCCACCGAGGAGTCCAGGCCATAGCGCGGAGCCTGGAGGCCGTGGCGAACAGTTGCCCGGGGCGAGAATGGCCGCCGGCGTGGGATAGAATCCGCGAGCTGGCCAAGCTGAGGCCACCAGGAGGAACCGATGGCAACTGAGATCGCAGCGGACAAGTGGGAGGAGATCGATCCCACGCCCAAGGCCCTGATCAAGATCGAATGCCCCACGTGTGGCGTGTTCTACCCGTGCCAGCCAACGGTGGCGGCGGACGGCACAATTGATCCGTGGGCGTGCCCGAAACAGGATTGCACGTTCGCGCCGGACGGCGGCGCGATCAAGCTGGTGGGCTGGACGCCGTGAGGAAACCGCAACCTGGCCGGTGTGGCGTGTGCGGCACCGCGGTGGTCATGCCCACGGTGGTGGAGGTTCTCCGCATGGCGGACGCCTGGCGCGAGTCCGCGCGCCTGTGGGTGTCCGGCCATTGTTATGAGGCGGACGATCGCGATCGGCAATGGCGCCTCCGCATGGTGCGGTGTGAGCGCCACGTGGACGAAAGCGATCCGCGCTACCGCGTGGAGATGATCACCGCGTGAGCGCTTGCGCGGGCTCGAACCAGGACACAGGAGGAGAGGATGGCAATTCAAAGGCGTAGGAATCGGGACGGGGACTCGCTCCGGCCCACCGGGAACACACCACGGCGAGCCGCCGCGGCGAAGTCCGTCCACCCGAGGGGGAGAAAGTTCCCAGGAGGCAAGCCCCAGCGGCGCATGGAGCGCGCGAAGCGTGAGCGCTTCACACGGGCGCTGGAGGAGGAGAACGCCAGCAACGCGGAACAGCGCCGCGCACAGCGCAAGCGGCGCACCACGGGCGCGGAGAAGCGCCAGCGGAGGCGTGCGCGCTACCTGGCCACCCTCGGGGAGCGCCTGGTGGTGAACGCCACCGCGGCCGCCACGCCGAACCACGTGGAGATTTCCGGCGAGGTGACGCCGTGACCCTAACGCCGGACACGTTCGGCGGACGAATCCAGGACCGGGCCATGGGAATGGTGTGTCCGTTCTGTGGCGCGATGCGCGGCCACGGTTGCCGGACTCGCTCCTCCGGGATGCCGGCCCAGCTCCATGCGGCGCGCTGGGCCAAGGCAAGGGCGCGCCTGGTGTCGGAGGGAGACGGGCCTCACAAGGACTACACCGGGCCAGTGGGGCTGGCGTGACGTGCGAGCGATTCGATCTCCCCGGAGGAGGGTTCGCCATCGTGTGTTCCCGAGGGAAACGCGCGCGGCGTTGCTCCGTTCCGGGTTGCGATCGCGAGGCGTCCAAGCTGTGCGACTGGCCCACGCGATCGAAGTCCGGCACGTGTGATCGTGCGCTGTGCGAGGCACACGCCGTCCACGTGGGCGAGGATCGCGACTATTGCCCACCGCACGCGAGGCACGCGGAGATCCAGCCCTCACTGTTTCCATGAGCATGATCGTTCCACTCCTGTGGCTGTACCTGATCGGCCTGGCGCTCCACGTTCCCGTCCTGGTGATCGTGGCGTGGAGAATGATGCGCGACCCGAAGCACGAAAGCGCGCGCACCACGATCCTGGCCGCGGGGATCTGTGCCGTGCTGTGGCCCCAGACGATCACCGTGGTGATCAGGGAGATGGCGCGCGGTGGAGTGGACCGCTGAACTAGACGCGCGCCTGGCCGATCTCCTCCGGCTCGAACACGCCGCGGAACCGCTGGCCGATTTCATTGGGCGCGTGAGTCCGCGCCTACCACCGCCGGCGCACCTCAAGCCGGCGATCGATCTGTTCGAGCGGACCCGGCGCGGACCGGTGCGCGCCGTCCTGGAGATGCCACCACGGCACGCCAAGACAACCACGGCCATGCACGGGATCGCCTGGCGCCTCATGCTGGACCCGGCGCTGACTCACTGTTACGCCACCTACGCGGACGCCCTCAGCGTGTCCAAGTCCAGGATCGCGAGGAACCACGCGCGCGGCGCCGGCGTCCAGCTCGCAAGGGACCAGCAAAACCTCCACGAATGGCGCACGGTGGAGGGCGGCGGATTTCTGGCCACCGGCGTGGGCGGCCCGCTCACCGGCCAAGGCGTCACCGGCGTGGCGATCGTCGATGACCCCCTAAAGAACCGCAAGGAGGCCGAATCGGTGACGATTCGGGAGGCGATCTGGGACTGGTTCCGGGATGTCCTGTGGACCCGCCTAGAGGATGACGCCTCCGTGATCGTGATCCAAACCAGGTGGCACCCCCAGGACTTGATCGGCAAGATCCTGGCCGAGGGCGTGGACGGCGTGGCATTCGAGCGCGTCCGGCTCCCCGCGATCTGTGAGGAGCCCGGCGATCTACTCGGGCGCGCCGTGGGCGATGCGCTGTGGCCGGAGCGCTACCCGGTGGAGAAGCTCGCGGAGATTCGCTCGCTCCTCGGGGCCTATGGCTGGTCCTCGCTGTATCAGCAACGGCCGCGGCCACGCGGCGATCAACTGTTTTACGAGCCCGGCCGGTTCGATCTTGAGGATTTCAAGCTGGACGGCCATCGCGTGATCATCGTATGCGACCCGGCCGCCACCGAATCCACCCGGGCGGATTTTTCCGCCGTCCTGGTCCTGGCGGCCAAGGGGTGGGGCGCGGATATGCGCGTGTGGGTGATCGATCACTTCCACAAGCAAACCACCGTTCCCAAGCTGGTGCGGCGCCTGGGGCAATTCCAGCGCCTATGGTATGGCGTCCCGATCGGCGTGGAGGCCGTGGGCGGGTTCAAGGCGATCCCGGACATGCTCAAGGAACACGATCCCCAGCTCCGGCTCCTGGACATCAAGCCGGTGGGCGACAAGTTCACCCGGGCACAGCCGGCCAGCTCCGCGTGGAATGAGGGCCGGATCCTGATTCCGCGCGATCGTCCATGGGCCGCCGGACTGATCCAGGAGTGCCAGGACTTCACCGGCGTGAAAGATGACCATGACGATCAGGTGGATTGCCTAGCACACGGGTTCAACGTACTATTCGCGGCGAAGCAACCACGGCGGCGCCGGGTTAGGCGCGCCACACACGCGCCATTCGGCTAGCGGAGGACATCATGGGAAAAGGCACTTTCGGAGAATTCACGGACCTGACCGCGGTTGATCAGTCCGATCCCGTCGACGTTTCGCACCTCGAAACCGTCTATGTGGTGGGGTTCGGCACGTTCGTGGGGACCTGGGAGCTACAGTTCACCATGGACGATCTGGGCGGGACTCCCAACTGGCACACGCACCCGACGATCACCGGCAAAACCGGGCCGTTCAACGGGGAGCTGGGATTCCGCGCCCGCGGCGTCCGCCTCGCCTGTACCGCTTTCACCTCGGGCACGATCGAGGGCCGGTATTCCGGCAACGATGAGGACGCCAAGGGCTAGGCGTCCCGCGCTACCACGGTAAAAGCCTTGCCATTCGCGCGGCCCGTGTGCATCCTGTGGGCGATGCACCGGGCCGCGCCATGTTCTCCCCCTCCCTGGATAGGTGGTTCCTCCACCAGCGTGATCGCGCCGCTTACTATGAGTTGAGCGCGCGCCTCGAACACCTCCTGGCCACCGCCAGGCGCATACCGGTTCGATGCCCCCCGCCGTCCTGGCCCTGGACGTTCCCCGATCCGCTCCGTGTGGCGCGTGTGATAGGGTTCCCCTATGGCTCGCCGCAAGCGCCAGGCCCCCGAGGTGCATCACCTCGCGGATCCTCCCCCCAGCCGAACTAGATCCCCCCGCCGTGCGCCAGCGCCACCCGCCAGCCCCCCAGCGGTGGCGCCGGCGCCGGCCCCACCTCCGGCGCAACCGGAGCCCGTGGAGCGCGAGGACCCGGCACCGGCCAAGCCAGCGCCCAAGCGCAAGGCGCCAGTTCCCAAGCGCAAGCGGAGGCCCAAGGCGAAAAACGGAGGCGGATCGTAATGGGATGCACACCGAAGCGCGGCGGCCGCAAGTCGCCACCGAAGCCCAAGCGCGGCCCCAAGAAACCCAAGGCACCAGCTCCCAAGCGCAAGCGCGGGAAGTGATCGCACACGGATCACCAAGATCCACACAGGATCGCGAGATCCTCTAAGGATCTCAGGAGGCACAAGCGATGGCCCTCGAAACGCAGGTCGACCACGAATTGAAAGGGCTCCGCAAGGTGGCCGAACGGGCGGACGAAATCACCGGCGCCAAGTACAGCGGGCGCGGGTCGCTCATGGACGGGCTCCTGGAGGCGTCCCCCGAGGAGCGCGCGGTGGCCTGGAAACACTTTCAGCGCCGGCACCCAGACTATGACGCGGAATATTGGGCGGAATGCCGCGCCCTCTATGCCGGCGGAAAGCGCCTCCTCCGCGACCCGGAGCTAATGGAGCGCCTGTTCCCTCCGCACAACGCTGAGGACGCCTCCGTCTATGAGGAGCGGAAGCGCCGCGCGTTTTACCTGGCCTACCCGGGGACGATCATCGATAACCTGGTGAGCGGACTCGGGGCGGATCCGGTGCGCGTCACGGGCGCGGACGCCGGCGAGGATGAAACCAAGCTCCCTGACTGGTACACGGACGGGGACACCGGGTTCCTGGAGAACGTGGCGCCCAAGGGCGGCAAGCGCCAGGGATTCGCCCAGCTCCTCCTGGACACCGTGCGCGAGGCCATGATCTCCGGCCGCGGGTGGATCCTGATCGATCTCCCACAAACGCCGGACGAATACGTCCCGGAGTCCAAGCTGGACCAGGAGCGCGCGGGACTCCTCGATCCCTACCTGATCGGAGTTGAGCCGGAATACGTGATCGACTGGCAAGTGGACAGCAACGGGGAGCTGGAGTGGGCGCTGGTTTGCGATTCGGAAGTCCGGCGAAACTCGCTCACCGAGGAGCGGAACACGATCCGAAAAACGTTCACGTGGTACGACCGCGCCGGGTGGACATCGTGGCGGATCGAATACAGAAAAGGCGAGCGCCCTGGCGACGATCAGCCGGTGCCGTTCCTCGGTGAGGGCTCGCACCCGTTCGGCAAGGTGCCGTTGATCCCGTTCCTCCTCCCCGAGGGACTCCACGCCATGGGCAAGCTGGAATCCCTGGCGCGCGAACATTTCAATAAACGGTGCGCGGTGAGCTGGGCGGAATTCAAGTCCCTGTTCGCCATGCTTTATGAATTCCTGGCACCGGAGGACGGCATCGCCTCGATCTCCAGCGATGCCCAGCAAGATCCGGATCGCGCCGTGTCCCAAGTGCGAGGCCCTGGCCACGTCCAAGAGCGCGGCCATGAGGACCGCGCCGAATTCGTGGGGCCACCCGTCGATCCGTTCGTGGCCGGGCGCGAGTCCTGTCAGGAGATCATGCGGGAAATGCACCGGGTCATGTATTCGATGGCCCTCAGCGTGGACATGAACAGCGCGGCCGTGCGGCGCTCCGGCGAGTCCAAGGCGCAGGACCGCGCCGTGGCCGCCGTGATCCTCAAGGAACTGGGCCGCCTCCTCCGGGACCTGGTGCGCCTCCTCATGGAGCTGGTGGCCATCGCGCGCGGTGACGGGCAAACGTTCCGCGTGTCCGGCCTGGACAGTTTCGACGCCGTCGACGTCACCGCGGCGATCACCGAGGCCGTGGAATTCCTCAACGGCGTGCCCCAGAAGTCCGCCACGTTCAAGCGGGCGTTCCTATATCGCCTGTACAAGCTGATCCTGGGGGACGAATTGACGGAGGAGGAGCTGGCGACGATCCGCAAGGAACTGGAGGAAATGATCACCATGGAGGAGGCCCTCCTGGAGGACTCCATGGCCTTGATGGCTCGCGGCGCCGCGGCCGCCGGCGAGGATGGCGAGGACGATCAGGAGGAGGAGGACGGCGAGGAGGACGCGGAGGAGGAGCGCAAGGCGCGCAAGGCCGCCGCGGACGGAAAGCCGGTTCGATACTCCACGTTCTCCAAATAGCTCATGGCCGATCCGCACACCACCGGCGCGCCGTTCGTGCCCCCCGGGCACTATCGGCCACCCGGGCGGGATGCGCCGCTGTTCCCCGCCATGGGAAAAAGCGCGCGCGTCCAGCGAATGCTGGAACAGATCGCGGGCGAGGTTGCCGGGCTCGAGCCCGCTGTGATGCGAAAGCTCCTCCCCGTGTTCATGGAGGCGCGATCGGAATTGCGGAGCGCGCTCACCGAATGGCTCAAGGGCAAGGACGGCGCCGCGCGTTTCACCGCGCAACAATACCGGCGCGCCCTGGTGAACCTGGAGGGAGCCCTCCGCACCATGGCGAAACTCGATCCGGCAATGCGCGCCGCGCTTGAGGACGGCGGGAACGTTGCCGGCCACCTCGCGGCGGAACACCTCGAATTTGAGCTGGCCCGGTTTGCCTCCGCGTTCGGTGAAACGATCCGGCCGATCCAGATCCAAACGGCGGCCATCATGGCCAAGGGCGATCGCTTCCTGATCCCCAGGTATCGAACCAGCGCGGCCCGCTACGCTGGCAACGTCATGGAGGACATTGGACACCAGCTCTCCGTGGGCGTGGCGCGTGGCGAAACATACACCCAGATGACGAACAGGCTCCGGCGCCTCGGAGGGCCTCGCGGCCTGGTGGCGCTCCGTGGAGTCCGCGGCGAACCCGGGGCCGTGGTGGAGGAGATCACGGAGGGCCTGTTCCGGCGCTATCGCAACTGGGGGGAGCGCGTGGTCCGCACGGAAATGCAGAACGCATACAACGTCCACGCGGACAACGGGATCGACGAATTGAACCAGATCGCACGCGAGCCCAAGGAGGCCCGGTTCCTCAAGCGCTGGGATGCGAGCGCGGACAAGCGCTTGTGTCACGTGTGCCGCGGCCTCGATCGCCAGGCCGTGCCCCAGGACGGCAAGTTCCACAGCGAGCTGGGCGAGCATGACCGGCCGCCGGCGCACCCGAATTGCCGGTGTATCATTTCGCCGTGGCTCAAGCGCTGGGGGAACGTCAAGCGGCCCGAGGAGCCCACGCCGATCTATCCGGGCAAGGAGGGCAAGGCGGCCAAGCCGAAGCGGCCCAAGGCCAAGCCGAAGCGCGCCAAGGCACCGGCCAAGCCGAAGCGCAAGGAGTTGACGGGCGCCCAGAAAGTCCGCGAACTGGAGAAGCTATCCGATCAGCGGGACACGCTGGCGGCCCGCGTGCGGGATCCTGGTGGAACCGAGGACATCCGGCGCGAGATCAAGGGCGTGGCCGCGGCGGCGAAAAAGGGAAAGATCCCGTTCGATACCTACCTGGAACGCTTGCGCGGCCTCAACGCCAAGCTGGACGCGGCGATCAAGGTGCAACCGGAGCCCGCGGACCTGTTCAAGCTGGACGCCATCAAGGAGGACATCTCCGCGCTACGCGCCACCGTGCGGCCCCAGGAGTGGCTGGACGCCCTGGTGGACGCCGGGACGGCCGGCAAGCAAGGCAAGTGGAAGCGCGCACGCCTGGCGCTGGAGGGCCACCTGGAGGCGAGCGAGGGGATCACCAGACAAGCCCACGAATGGGATCACTCCGTGGCGCTCGCCAAGAACCACCGCTCCCTGGGGACTCACTACTGGAACGGCAAGATCAAGATCCGGACCGCGCAAGCCGAACACGGCAAGAAATACCTGGACGCCTGGAAAGCGGACCCCAAGGCGGTGGAGGCCGTGGCCCGCGACTATGAGGCGAAGCGCCTGGCGATCCCCAGGCTCGAACGCGATCGCGATCGGTTCCTGGCGCGCATGGATAAGGTGGAGGCCAAGATCACGGACATGAGCGCGGACATGGAGCGCGCTCGCGAGGCCAAGGACTGGGACAAGGTGGCCAAGCTCCGCAAG
>Ga0180438_10000959_pt1 | contig 52491 bp, 57 predicted proteins | sample SS_ome_12_FD_132455 | JGI IMG/M metagenome (GOLD analysis project Ga0180438, IMG submission 132455) | Hypersaline lake sediment archaeal communities from the Salton Sea, California, USA - SS_3_D_2 metaG | ecosystem: Environmental > Aquatic > Non-marine Saline and Alkaline > Hypersaline >...
TTCTTGTCTATCCATTCAGCAACCTCCTTATCCACCAGTATTTGTGTTATAATCTTGAATGAGTCAACTTTGTTCCTCAAATCCTTGAATGGTGGCTCACTGATGAATGTCGCAAGAGAGAGAACGTGTGCCTTTTTTGCCTCCGACCATTCCAACACATAATCTGCCCACTCTTCAGCCCACATCTCTTTGTCTTCTTCTCGAGATGGTATACCATACATCCATTCAGTTTCCTCGATATTTCCCCAACTAGGTGATACAAAATCCTGTTCTGCTGTTGTTGGTATGGATTCATGAACAGAGTTGGCTTCTTCTGCAGATTCTTCAGTTGATGTAGATTGAATGGTTTCGATGACAACCTCTGGACTAGAAATTTCCTCCTCTGTAATTGTTTCAGTGGAAGGTGGAGATATCTCAACCTGTTTCTCCTCTGAAGGCTTGGATGATTCCTTTGTCTTTGCCTTCTCTCTCCCTCTCTCCCTTACACCCACTCTCTAGGAACCCTCCGCCCAGTCAATGTATCTCTTCACATCCTCTGGAGGAGTTGCAGGACGTATGTTCTCTATGGCTTGCAAGAAATCTTCCCTCGATACAGGTCGGATGTCCAGAATCTCCTGTTCATCATCCATCCTACCTGTTCTTTGTAGGTCTCTAATTGGTTCCATCGCTGCCTCACGACATACTACACTGATGTCTCTTCCACTATAGCCCTCAGTGAGATCTGCGAGTTCTTCGTACTCAACTGCAGGAGAGACCTCAACATCATCCATATGAATCTCGAATATCCTTGCACGAGCTTCTCTTCCAGGAAGTGGGACATGTATTTTCTTCTCAAATCTAGAACGTAGCGCAAAATCAAGTTCCCAAGGAAGATTTGTGGCTCCAATGAGCGTCAGGCGATCCTCCTCGTTACTTGCAAGTCCTTGCAGTTCCGTGAGGAGTTGAGTCTTCAGACGTCTTTCACCACCGACATCATCACCCGACCTAGAAACTCCAATAGAGTCTAATTCATCAATAAAGATGATTGCTGGTTGGTTTTTTCGTGCAAGCTCGAAGAGGTTCATAACCAATCGCTCAGATTCACCAAGCCACTTACTGACTATGTTCGCTGCTGACACATTGAAGAATGTTGCATTCACCTCTGATGCGACAGCCTTAGCGATCAAGGTCTTTCCACACCCTGCAGGTCCATAGAACAATATTCCGCGCCATGGCTGTCTTGCCTTTCCTTTGAAGAGCTCTGGGTGTTTCATAGGAGCTAGGATTGCATCATCAATCGCTTGTTTTGCATCTCCAAGACCTGCTACCTCTGACATTTTGATTTTCGGGCGCTCTGTAATTATCGTGTCAGATATCATCTCTCTAAGACGTTTTTCTTCGTCATCAAGTTCTGCATCTGCTTTCGAGGTCTCTTGAATCGGAACTGGTTCGGGAGTCACTTCAATTCTTGGTGGTGCAACAAGTCCATCCACTGGCCCATGAGCCTTCTTTTTGATTCCAGATAGGTATCTCACTCTGTCAACGCACTCCTGTGCCCTGTCAAAATAGTGCTTCTTGACTGAAGGTAGTGCCGCAGAGTTTGAAAGCTTGATGAGAATCTTGCTAGCCTTAAGGTATTCTTGGCAAGCATCCTTTTTCATTCCTCTCTGGTCTAGTTCAACTGCTCTAGCAAGCAACGCCTTTAGTCCTTGATCTACCCTGTCTGCCATTCGAGTTCATGTGAACAGTAATCGTAAGGTGTTAAGAATTTCTGTCACACCCAGTACATACATACGCAATATCAATTGCGAACTGCGAAGGTTTAAACGTTAATTCCCACTCATTGACCTGAATTAACTAGGTGAGATTCTTGGGTTCAATTAGAAAGGCATTCTCTTGGGGTAGAAAGAAACCAGACATAGGTGAGATTTCTAGTCGCCTTAGGATTTTGTCAAAACAACTAGCAAGACAGAGAAACAAGTTGGAGAAGGAAGAGCATGATGCAAAGGCACGTGCAGTTCGAGCAAGAAAGGGTGGTCAAACAGAGGCGTATCGTACATATGCCACTGAGATGGTTCGCTTTCGTAGATATGCTCTTTCAGTCGATAAGTCGCGGTTACAGATACTAAAAATCCTTGCTCACTTGAATCGTGCTCAGACATCTGCAAAGACATCAATAGCTCTTCAGGAAGTCGCTAAGATTCTCGGAATGCTTGGGGACAGTACTGATGCATCCAAGGTTGTTGCCAATGTGGATGAGATTGCACGTCGTCTTGAGGAGTTTGAGATTGAAGCCAGTATCTCTGATGAAGCCCTCGATACAACGATGGAAGTGTCTTCTGAGGACCTATCCTCTGCCTTTCAAGAAATCGATGCTGAAGCTGGATTGGCTGAAGCTCCCTCAATAGCAAGGCCTGCTAGTGAGGCCGAATCACTCGAAGAAGACATCAAAGCCCTGGAACGAGAACTGGGCGTCTAGCATCACCAGAGTTTATCACGCGTTTCACTTCTGACACGTTCCATCTCGCGTCTGTTATGATAAGAGTCTCTCATCAGGTCACGGTATCTTCTGATAAAGTCTTCAGTAACAAGTTGCCCACTACGAAGCATGTGCACTGTGTCTCGTATTGCATTTTCGATTGAAGCGGCGTCTCTCTGTAAGGAGTGCATTCTGGGGCTTGTTTCGTAAGAAGGATATGTACTTCTCTTCTGATCATATTGCCCAATTACTCGGTCGAGTTCATCACGGAAGGATTCAGGTTTCTGATAATAACCATCATAAGGATATCGACGAACGGGAGGTGTTCTCCAGTCACCAATATGAGGTCTTGAGTTAGGTGGCAGTACTGGCATGTCTTCAGCATATTGTGAATGATCGTTAGTGGATAAAAGCGAATAGACCATCCCCTCAATCTTCAGACGCACATCGCTTGTACCAATGTCAGTCTGTTCTATCTTCCTGACTCTCTGCATATCTGTTTGAATGTACTTGTCAAATTTTCGGGCTATCTCTATATAATCAGGCAAGACCTTCTTTGTCTGCTCTGAGCAAGTTGCCTTGATCTCTCCCTGCTTCAACTTCAAGACCAGTCGTTTCCTCAACCTCCCATCTTCTTCAATAGACTTCAGGTAAATCAATGGGAAGTCAAAGATGGTTTCCATTTTCTTGCGAACTCTTCCAGTTTCAGCCACAAAGAGGAGTCTCTTGTTGGTGATGAACAGCGTTCCAAGAGCTTTATCATTTTTGAGAAAGTCACTTCCAGCGATCTTGATATCTGGAAGGGCACAGACGGGTAGCTCTCCCACTGTTAGTTGTCCATGCTCATAAAATGAGGCAAACTGACCCTTGTAATAATCAAGCCCCTCAAGTTGTCTCCTGACCTCTTTGAGTGTATTTCTTAGTGGTTCAAGGGACTCATCGACATTTTGTTTGTAGTAGATCCCCATCTCTGTTATCCTATTTGTTATCCCCTCTACAAACGGGAACTGCGACGATTTCCATTGAGTGTAGTCAATGAAGTCCTTGGTCTCTGCGGCCATTCTCTTAGCTATGATTTCTGCCTGACTTGCAATCCGATTCTTAATTGCTGGGAGTTCATTCTGAATACCTTCAATCTTCTCCTCAATCCATCTATAATGAAGGAAATTTGCCATTCTCAGTGACACAAGCAGTCTCTTTGCACTGGCAAGTTTGTTAGTAAATTCTCTCAGTTTCGTATGACCGTATTGAATGGTCATGATTGCATGTCGCATGTCTAGTGCAAGCGACCTCCTTCTGTCTTCTAGAAGTACGACTCTGGATGAGTGGCATCTTGAACATATGTCTATAGTCTTTCTTCCTTTGCTCAGGTTCGTGGACTCGCATTGGGGACACTCTAGGAACTTCTCTCCTGGTGCTGGTGAACCAAGCGTATGATGGCAGTCACTACAGATAATGTACTCACTTGTTCGTGTTTCAAGACACTCCGAGCACAATGCTGCTCCACAATCCTCGCACATGTGTGTGGCTCTGTTTGACTGACATGATCTGCATTGTCCAATTGAGGAATCTTCTGTCATGTGAGTACCTCCGGTAGTCTATTTTCAACGAGGAGTTATCCAAGAATAACCCGTGTATTATTCTAAGAACATTGGAGTATGTGTTTTGATGGTGCTGAAAGAATGTACAAGCCATATCAGTTATATCCAATTTGAAGGGCTGAGGCTCAGTTCAAAGGCGATATTCATGGAAGATCTTGCTCAGGCCGCCTTAGACGCAGCTCTGGATATAGGTGTCAGCTTCGCTGATGTTCGAATAGAGAACTCGACCACAACTATCATCGAACTCAATGATGGCATCACAAGACAGTCAGTCGCCTCTCGAATGAAGGGTGCTGGTATACGTGCCTTCATTGATGGTGCCTGGGCTTTTGCTCAGACAACAGATCTAACAGCCACTGGGATGCGAACTACAGCCGAGTCAGTTGCGAAGCTAGCTCTGGCCACAAGAGAAAAGGTGAATGAGCGGTTTGTAATCGATGGTCCTCGTTTTGAGGACAAAGTCAAGCTGAAGGTAAAGAAACCCTTCGATAAAGTCTCGATTGATGAGAAGATGCAGTTTGTCAAGATGATTGACGAACAAGCTCGCGATTTTGATGACCGAATCGTAGCTACCAGGACAATCTATGGCGAACTAACATCCAATCTCCTCATCGCAAATACATTGGGCACCAATGTTACTCTTGAGAACTCAATTCCCCAAATTATTTCTGTCCCTACAGCAAAGGAGGGACCCAACAGACAAAGAATCCAACAATCCCTGAGCCTGCGAAGTGGATTCGAAGAAATGGAAACCGAACAGGCTCAAAACATAGGCACAAAGGCTGCTGAACTTGCAGTCAATCTATTGTCCTCTAAAACAGCTGAAGGAGGCATCTACGATGTTGTCCTCGACCCAGCCCTCAACGGCGTTGTGATGCATGAGGCATTTGGGCATGCAACTGAGGCGGACAACTGGCCAGCACATTCAACAGTTCTCGAGGACAAGATTAACAGAGAAGTAGGTCCAGAACACCTTAGCATAAGTGACGATCCAACACTCACTGGAATGCGTGGGTCATCTGAATACGATTGGGAAGGTACACGGGCTAAAAAACGGCTCTTGGTAAAAAATGGAGTTCTTACAGACCTCCTCCACAGTCTTGAAACTTCAAGTAGATTGCATCTTGAGCCTAACGGAGCTGCAAGAGCTCAGTCCTTCATGCATGTACCACTACCCAGAATGAGCAACACTTTCATGGAACCCGGAAACTGGAGTGTCGAGGAGCTCATCAGAGATACAAAGAACGGCATTCTCCTTTGTAGTTTCAACTATGGTTACACTCAATCTGCAAAGGGGCAATTCATGTTCCAAGCCAGTCATGGATATATGATTGAAAATGGGGAGATAGGAGTAATGGTCCGGGATGTATCACTTGCTGGAAATATTCTCGAGGTCTTGGCAAAGATTGATGCGATTGGGAAGGACTTCGAATTGGAGGCGGGAGTATGTGGCAAGGATGGTCAAAGTGTTCCCACAACGACTGGGGGTCCCCATGCTAGAATCAGGCAGATGCCAGTAGGAGGTATGTGATGTGAAAGAAGAGCTCCTAACTATTGCTGAATCAGCTGTGAAATTAGCTGAGAAACTTGGAGCATCACAAGCTGAGGCTTACGTTGGACAATCAAAGTCATTTTCTATTGAAGCCGAAAACTCCGCAATCAGAAATGCAGAAGAGAAAAGGGATGCTGGGATTGGAATTCGAACCGTGATAGGTAAGAAGATTGGCTTTGCGTTCGTCACCACTCTAGCCAAGAAGGATATAGAGGAAGCAGTCACAAGATCAGTAAAACTTGCGAAAGCATCAATTGCTGATCCTGATTTCATAAGCTTACCATCGTGTGAATCATCCTATCCGATAGTGAAGGGTTTGTATGACACGAACATCGCAGAGCTTTCCTCAGAAGCCACTGCAGACATGATAATCAGAGTGATTGATGCATCAAAACAATCTCTCGAAGGTTATGGCTACGCCATCTTCGCAGGTGTACAGAGCTCGTCTGGGATGAATGCGGTGGTAAACTCATTAGGCATCTCATTCTCGGAATCCCGAACATTCATTTTATTATATTCCTCCCCTGTTGTCAAAGAAACAGACGACCAGACCCAGAGTTATGATTTTCAAATAACTCGGGATTTGAGTGAGATAGATCCTGAACATGTGGGGAGGAGTGCGGCTGAGCTCACCTTAAGTCTGCTAGGTCCTAAGACAATTGAGGGTGGAGATATGCCTGTGATATTTGCGCCATTGGGAGCAGGAACTGTATTAGGCCGAGGTTTTGCTGGTGCAGTTAGCGCAGAAGAAGTACAGAAGGGACGTTCATACATCTCAGATGCTCTAGGAGATTCGATAGCCTCTGAGAATGTGGAAATCATCGATGATGCTCTTCGGGCCGCTGGATTGGGCTCAAGATCCTTTGACGCCGAAGGGTACCCCTCTCAACATACCGCGATAGTTGAAGGGGGCGTCCTGAAAGGACTTCTACACAATAGCTACACCGCGAACAAGGATCAGGTTCAAAACACCGGGAATGCCAGCAGACCTTCGTACTCGGGTCTTCCATCAATCGCTCCCTCAAACTTCATTCTTTCCCCTGGGAGAGGAACACTGGATGATCTAGTATCAGAGATTGACCGAGGTGTCCTGTGCAGAAACACTGCTGACACACCGAATATGACCACTGGTGACCTCAGTGCAATGTTATACGAGGGCTTCTATATCGAGAATGGGGAACTCAAACACCCACTCAAAAATACTCTTGTTGGCATTAACATGCGTAATCTCCTGCAGCGTGTGAACATGGTTGGGGGCGATACTAAAGTAACATTGTCAATGATAAGCCCCTCTTTCGTTGTTGAAACTGCAACAGTGACATCTGGATAAGTCACATTCTATCTACAACAGGGATTCCAAGAACCATCAGGCAATTGGCCATGGCAATCTTAAATGCATGAACAAGCGCAAGACGTGAATTCTTGAGGTTCGACTCTGCCTTTAGCACTGGACATAAGTCATAGAACCTGCTAAACAGATTTGCAAGCCCGTAGGTGTATGCTGTGAACCGATTTGATGTGAAACTTGTCCCCCAAACAATCTTCTTGAGAGACCTGACTACCTCAAGCAGTTCTTCAGGTAGTTGTGCTATTGCCTTGACCAAGGCAAACTCTGCGTCTGTTGAGAGGAGAGTTAAATCAACCTCAGATGGATGTATTTCCTCTGCTTTCTCCAAAATCCTTTGAGCTCTTGCATGTGAGTATTGCAGATATGGTGCAGCGTCACCATTGAAATCAAGTGCCTCATTCCATCTGAAAGATATTTTCCTGTCAGGTGAAGCGTTGAGCATGAAATACCGCACTGCACCAATACCTACCTGACTTGCGACTAGGTCCTTGAATGTTTCATCTTCGTCTGGGTTTCTCTTGGCGACCTCAACCCTGGCAAGCTCAGTTGCCCTATCAAGCACATCATCAGTTGTGTACCCAATCCATGTGCCTTCCCTACCAGAGAAGTCAGTTTCCTCAAGCGCCACAAACTCATAGGTGATATGATGAGAATTTTGACTCTCTTTAGAGTAGCCCAGAATATCCAAAATGGTATAGACCATCTTTTGAGGGTGTGCCTGTTCTGAACCAATTACGTTCATCACAATGTCAAACTTACCTAGATTCAATTTCTTACCCTTGAGGTCTGTTCTCATGACAGGTTTTCCATTTGGCTGATTATCAAAAAGTGAGTACTTGAATGGATCCTCAATTATCCCAAATTTCCAGAGTTGTAGCGCAACATCAGCGCCTGTATATGTTCTTGTCCCGTCTGATTTAAACAGTACCTTGTAGGGATCCTTCATGTCTTTGAACTCATCAATCACTGACAGATCCACAACAATGCAACCTGCCTTGTCCCCTTCATCAAGTTTCAAGATGTTTTTTGACTCTAGCATCATCTTCTGAGCCAGCTCAAGAATTCCGCTATGGGCAATTGCACTCTCCCACACCTGATAGTCATGATATATGCCAAGTCGGTATGAGGTTTCGTTCTGAGCTTTAAGGCATTTGGTCACCATCTTTGAACTCAGTTTGGCTTCTTCGCTCTCAAGGTCCTCGAGGTTTCTCGAAACCTGTCTGACTTCCTCTTGAACTGAAGCGTTACTATCAAATGCCTTTTGCACATCAACATAGAGCAGACCCAAGTAGTGGTCATATTTTGTATCGCCTTCATCCCCATTAATCTGCATGAGTTTCCAAATCAACTGAGCAATCTGAAGTCCCAGGTCATTCACATAGTCCAGTCTGACTACATCATATCCCACCCAATCGAGCATGTTGCATAGAGTATCTCCAAGGATGGCATTCCTCGCATGACCAATATGCCAAGGTTTTGAGGGATTTACTGCAGGGGACTCAATTAGAGCTCTCTGACCCTTGAATTCCTCACTCCGTCCATAAGTATCTCCCAATTCACGAACACTGGTAACGGTCAGCTCAGCAAACCTTCCTTGGTCAAAGAAAAAATTGATATATGGTCCCTTAGCTGTGACATCTCTAATTATTGGTTCATCTGTTGCGATTGACTTCAATCTAGAAACGAACTCTTTCACAACAGCAACTGGACTCTTCTTGAGTTCCTTTGCGAGGGAGAAAGCTATCGTAGAAGCAAGGTCTCCCAACGCTGGATCTGGAGGTTTCTCAATAGAGCTAACGATGACGTCTCGTGAAACTGGGAAAGTCTCTGACAATAGTTTCACCACTATCTGTTTCACGGTTTCCCAAGGGTTATTGGAGGTTTCAGTCAAGCATATCTCACCCAGAAGTAAGAGAGATTCATCATCGTTTCTTCATAAATCAAACGCTAGATATCTGAATGAATCAACATCTTTCGCAACTTACATTATTGAAAGTACTTTTGTATATTCGTTTCAAAAATTTCGTTTTAAATAGATATGACATAAACACATGCAATCTATTTATCAAAAAAACAGTTGAATTATTAAATAATCTACAAAGGCTTTATATTGGTTTTTGTGTGCGCATCTGTAGCCGTTCGCCCGTTGGACGGCTCACCAACGCCACAAATGACAAGGATTCTCTCCACGCCAGAGGGAATCGATGCATTCGATCAACCCACAGCTCTGACCGCAGTGCCACTCATGAGGTGGGCTGCAGGGAGATGATTGGACTGGCCAGCAGACACTCAAAGACCCAAAGGAAGAGAGAGCAAATTGGCTCGGCTAGTTATGTCTGTTCTGCTTGTAATTGTGTTGATGTCTATATAGACCACACTCGTGGTGAAGTGATTTGTTCTAGTTGCGGATTAGTTCTTTCGGACCATTCTATAGATACTGGTCCAGAATGGAGGGCTTTTACAGCTGATGAGCAAAATGCACGACAGCGTGTAGGAGGCCCTACTGACTGGAGTAAGTTTGATCAAGGTCTTACTACTACCATTGGTCGTCAGAATGTTGATGCATCAGGAAGAAAGCTCACGTCGACACGAAGAGCAGAGATACACAGACTCAGAAAATGGCAGATCCGAACCAAGGTGCACTCCTCTGACAAACGCAACCTTGCTGTTGCGATGACTGAACTTCATAGAATAAGCTCTCAATTGAGTATCCCGTATTCGATTCGAGAGACCTCCGCCGTGATCTACAGGAAAGCCCTACGAAAGAGGCTGACCCGTGGTCGTACCATTCTCGGGATGATTGCCGCCTCGCTTTATCTGGCATGTAGAGTTCATCAAGTTCCTCGTCCTCTTGAGGAGATTGTAGAGCATATACACATCACACGGAAGGAACTCAGCCTCTGTGTTCGACTCATTCTTCGGTATCTGAATCTCAAGATACCACATAGCAATCCTATTGAGTTTGTTCACCGCTTTGGTACTGAACTTGAACTCCCAGGTGAAGCAAAGAAGAAAGCAATTGATATTCTCAATCTTGCGAGAGAGCAGAGACTCACAATTGGCAAGGATCCTAAAGGAATGGCGGCTGCTGCAATCTATGTTGCTAGCATCCTCACAGGCGCTAGACGGACCCAACTTGAGATTGCTCGCACAGCTCGTGTGACTGAGGTCACCGTTAGGAACCGCTACAAGGAAATGGTGGAAAGGCTAAATATATCCACTACCTAGGAGGGGTCATTCCCCTCCTTCTTTCATTTTTCGAAATTACTCCAAGTTTACTCCTGTATTCCACCCGTCGTATATAGGCTTATCATCTTAGGTATCAACAAAATTAATGGTGCGAAGTACCATGTCCGTCAAGCAGTCCATACTGGGTGTCTGGCTCATTGAGCGAGGCAGTGGTAGGAACCTTGTGGCTCGGTGCTATTCTGATGCTGTTAAACTGGACATGGACCTGATAGCACCTTTCCTCTCTGCGACCCACACATTCATTGACAAGGCATCAAATGAAACCCTCAAGACTGTTGATACAGAAACAAATAGGTATGTCTGGGAGGCAAATGAATATCTTCTGTTCGTCATGGTGGTTTCCAAGGCAGCTAGACTTGGCCACATGCGCTTCATGCTTGAATACGCGTTGAATGAGTTTATGAACCGAGAGGTGCCGAAAAACTCAGACATTGCAACAATACTGAAAAATTGGCTGGGGTCTCCAACCAAGTTCCAGAAATTTGGTAACTTCATCGATGAGCTAGTCACCCAATATGAAGTTACAGACGAGAGTCTCGTGGCTGGAAAATCTATGGATTGCCTTGAAGTCTATAGTCATATCTTTAGAGGGATTATGAAGGTAAAAGGCGGCAAACAAAAGAAGATCGCTATTGTCAGCCGGATGAAAGGTTTCACTGAACCCTTGATGGACAGATACCCATTCCTAGCTCGGGTCCCAATCGACATTGCTGGAATCGAAGTACTCGATATTGATGTCAACTCTGTTGCTTATCAAAACCTGCGAGATTGTCTAGAGGAGCTGCTTCGACTTCTCGGAAAGGCTGTCCGTGAGATAGTTACACCCAAGGCTTACAGGGATATGTTGTTTGACCATGTCATGCCTTATGTGAAACATGACATCCAGAGACTACAGACCTATGCAATTCTTGATGACGTTGTTAGATACTTATTCTAATCACTTCTCAAGAACTATGACTGCTCTCTGTACAATTTGCCCTCGCTTTCTCTCAGGAATTAACTCTCGACCGGGTCTGATTTTCAGACGTTCATGAATGTCTGCCCTAGTTTTAATGGAGTCTGCAGATAACATTCTGAACAATCCTAATCCTGTTTCTTTCGTTAAATCTTTGAAATCAATGGATATCGGGCCATTGTATGTGTTTATCACAGGAATTGTCATAGCAACTCGACCATCAGGTCGAAGTATCGCTGATATCTCTTTGAGTGTTTGTTGATAGAGCCTAGTAAGCTCCTTGATGGTTTCTTCAGCCTCACTCCTTTGAGGGGGTGTCTTGTGGATGGGTCCTAGAGGTGGTTCAAAGGCAACAGCATCAACCTGCTTTTTGATTATTGATGATAGCTCTCTAGAATCACCGATGAAAATATCATACTCGAGCTTCTCACCAAGATCTTTTGCGAGCCATTTCAAATTTGACCGGGCTCCCTGAATCTGGTCTCCATCTATATCCACTCCAATGCACTTCATACCCATAATTGCAGCTTCCATGAGCAGAGTTCCTGTCCCACAAAAAGGGTCAACGACTGTGTCTCTTGGTCTTGCCCCGGCAAGGGTAAGCAAGGTTCTACAGAGCTTAGGACTCGTGCTAATTTCTGCAGAAACGAACGGTCTAGACTCATCACGATATTGCTGCAACATAGAGTCATAGACAACCCTAGTCTGTGCTATATACAATCTCTGATCCGAAAAGATGGCAAGTATCTCAGCATTGGGTGGAGTGAGCAATGAGTTCCGCGCAATTGTCTTAGGCCAGAGTGCGATATTTAGTCTCTCCTTCACTCTTCTATCAGGTTCATCGTATGCGTAATAGTCTGCCCTTCTCGCACCACTCTCTCCTAAGAGCTGTTTGATCTGGTCATTCATCCCCTTTGTGAATCTTCTGTAGTTGATTGGGGAATGGTCATCAAGAATTGGATAGGTACTTACGCCAAATCGAATCTTCTTTCCTTTTACTCTGGGCCAGACAATCTTGAGCCATGGGCACTTACGTATCTCCTTAAGACTCTCTTTGCTTGCAACTTTCTTTGAAGGATATGCTTTCACCGGAAGGTCGATGTCGTATTCCCAGATGACTTTACCAATTTTGAAGGCTCCTCCAAGTGATGATTGCATGTCGATGATTTGGTCATTCTCTAGTCGTTGCTTGATATCGACAATGGCAGCATTTCTTGAGTGATCCACCAAGGTGCCTGTAAACCCTCTATCCCCAATATAGACTAGAAGCTCAGCTATGCTGAGTAGCCAGTTTGAACCAAGCACAAATGCCAGTTTTGTCATCGTCATTCTTTCTCCAGTTCATCAAAGAGGAACTTAGCATAGAGTGCCCCCTGAAGTGGATTTGTTGACTCACTTATGAACGTAGGCTTGTATCCACACTCCCTGACCACTTCAATCAACGGTAGTATGTCTGGGCCCCACTCCTGTCCAAGTGGTTGATGAGTAGCTTCACCTTTGTCAGTAAATGTGATTCCACTTATGTGGAAATGCATGTTACTGATGAATAATTCACCCAACTCGTCTTCAAAATGGGTCAAAACCTTACGGTAGCCATCATGATCATTTATCTCACCTTGGCTTCTTGCATAGAGATGTGCCCAGTCAATGGTAGGAATACATCCGTCAACCTCTTGACATAATCGAATAATTTGATCTACAGACCCATATGCTGATAGCTTACCTGCAATCTCAGGAGCTAGCACGGCTCCCCCGCCACTGTCACCTGCCACTTCCCATACATCTCGCAATGCATCTCGGATGACCATATGCGCTTCATCCTCGCTCAAACCACCCGGAAATCCTGGATGAAACACGACACGCTTTACCCTCATCAAGGGGGCGAACCTTAAAGCCTTCACCAATCGTTCTTTGGAAGTTTCCCGAATGCGTGGTGTCTTGGAAGCAAGACTAATGTAATAGGCTGAATGCATACTCATAAAAATTTTAAATTTCTTAGCGAAATCCCCAATTTCCTCAGCCTTCCTCTCTTTGGTCCTTAGCCCATGGACTGCTGCATACTCGAACGCATCCAATCCCGCCTCGTGTAGGATTGAGAACACACGTTTCACATTACCGCGTGCTTCACTTGGATACCCTGCAGGACCAAAGAGAACCTTCGTCAGAGCATCACTCCTCCATTGTGAACTCCCATCTACAATATGCATCGGTGGGATGTTCTCCAGGAGGACAGAAGATACAATGGGTTTTGATTCGAGGATCAATGGTCTGCGCAAAAAAGCTATATTCAATTTCTCCGACCTGTCTACATGGGAAATCTGGCAGCCCTTTCCTATTTCGAGCCACCTGTACTCTGCACTCATCCATTGTGAATTGCAGGGTTTTTTCATCCATCCACTCCATGGACTGCTTATTCAATCTTGCATAGACTCGATATCCAAGAGCCTGTTCAAGTGCCTTGAGACCTCCGCCGTGGGGAATGTCAAACTCCTTCATGATTCTTTGAGCTTCAATGGGGGAAAAGATCTTCCAGGCCTCTTTGTCCATCTCAATGGCGACATCCATTCCATACTTCTTCTCCAAAGCAAGAAAATAAGCACCATCCATAGCTTGCCAGGCTTTTGCATAAGCATCTATTAGCTTCAACAATTGCTCTCTCGGAAGATCATCAATCATTACTTTTCCTCCATATATCCGCATTGCAGACTCAATAAGAGTGATTGGGTCTAGTTAACACTCTCCACAAGTCTTTAATTCAAGCGGTTTCAGGAGAGCATGGTTGGACTGATATATGGCAGATGTGTCCTCTGAAACCACTAGTTCCAAGCGTTTCTACCCAATGGCCTGGCTCTCAATCATCAGACCACAGAATTGTTTCATTGGTGGTTTGACTGTTATTGCAGGTGTAGCAATGGCCTATAATTTAGCCAGAATTGGTACTCTTTCCACGCATCTATTGCTATTCATCTATGGCTATGTTACTTACTTCTTCGTTGCAGCAGGTGGAAATGTTGTGAACGATATCTTTGACATTGAAGTTGACAAAATCAATCGACCACATCGAGCACTACCGAGTGGGAGAATGACAATCAGGCAGGCTTGGGCGTTTGTGGCATTTCTGAGCATTGTGGGTCTTCTGTTCGCTATTCTTACCGGTCCATATAGCGCATTGATCGTGCTCTGTTTCCAAATCATCGGCTATGTCTATGCGGCAAAGGTGAAGACGCTAGGTCTTGCAGGAAATTTCATGGTTGCATTTTCCTTTGCATTTGGAGTTTTGTATGGCGCGTTCGCCTTTGGCGAAACTGTAGGATTTCCCCTAATCAATACCATTCCAATACCTCATTGGCTCTTCTTCTTCACAGCATTTCTCATTCTTCAAGCACGGGAAACCATTAAGGGTGCTGAAGATGTTGAAGGTGATAAAGCACGGGATGTCCGTACGATTGCTAGAATCTACGGTTATAATGTGGCCGCGGCAGTAGCAGCAGGTCTCAACTTTATTGGTGTTCTGAGTTATGTGTTGATATGGATTTGGGGATTTGCGAGTTGGGACTTATGGCCACTACTCGTTCTAGGCACTGGTATTGTATTAGGAGCTGGGATTGCACCCCTCACTGGGCCTGATAATAAACGGGCCCTTATGATTGGAAGCACACTAGATAAGGTAGGTGCTCTTGTGGGTTTAATCGCTTTCGTGGTCATTCCACTCTATGGAATCCTATTCTAATGGGCTTGCCAAAATGTCCAGACCAAGACAATCACACATGCAATCGCAACCAAGGCCGCCCACAGGGTTGATGTATCATGGGCTTCTCTTATTCCAAAAATCAGCAGAACCCCTGTCCACAAGAACGCTCCTGTGGTAATGATATCAATTGTGAACCAAATACCAGATGTGTATGCCCAGTTTATTACTAATGGTGTGATTGTATCCAGAGCTCCCTGATTCATGAAGTCAACAACATCTGGATAGGGCGGAAGCGCAATAATAACGGCCAAAATCGCTATCAATCTCACCAAGATAACAGGCATCATGCTATACCCAACAATGGAGAGGCTCTTCGTCCATTTTCCTGTGCCACCAGTTACCTTGAAGGCAAAGTGCGCGAATGCAGTTCCAACAATGAGGTAGATGAGTCCTATCATAATGCTTGGCATCATCCCCACCAGCGCAACAATCCAGACCATGCTGCCCTGTGGAGTAGCTAGCAGGTTTGCCTGCCCAATCTCCATTGTTGTCGCATTCAGAATTACATTTGTCGTGATCTTCGAGGACAAAGAGAGAAAGAGTCCTGCCAAAATCAGTGCATTGATCAGTATTATCACAAAAGGGCCTGCGGCATCGGGTCTTTGTCCTATATCCCGATAGGTGGATGATGGTCTTCTAATCACACCCCAGAGCCTCTCACGAGTCCCCATGAACTTGACTTCAGGAGACTCAGGTCTCTTCAGGATTGGTAAAATCCTCTCCAGGGTTTCCTCTGCTATTGTTTCCTTGCAGACTGGACAAATAGTTGCATCCGCTGGAACCGGACTATCGCAGAATTCGCAACGACGCACGACTTTTCATCTCTTTCAGGGTGACATATAGTTTAGAATGTCGCGTCTGTATATTTAAGCGAATTCCGGTTGGGGTCGCTTCACCACATTCCAAAGCTCTTGAAGATACCCGTCTTATGCACTATGATAAATGGAACTAACGCATCCCATATACTTTGGAACGCATTCAGAATAATGGCATACCCAAGAACGAACTCCATGGTCAAAAAAGGCAGAGCAATCGAAGCATAGACCAAATTTATTGGAATCATTATTATCAATCGAAACACAAAAGCAACAACCATCAAAGTCGCGTAGAATTTCGGTTTCGAAAGGGACTCCCCCCCTCCCCCGTTACCCAGCTTTTGCACCCCGGCGAATGGGATCAGAATCATTGGTAGGGTGGCAAGTAGCTTGAATACTGGTCCGATAGCAGTTGGATCATATAGGAACAAACCGAGGGTTCCAGCAACTGAACTCAATAAACCCACCCAATGGCCACCTACGAGGAATGCTATGACCCAGAAGATTGAAACAGGATCAAAGAGGGCTATGCCCCATCCTGGTATCCTTGGCACAAAGGAAGCGACTGGTGCAACAGCAATTGAAAGTGAGGCTAGCACACTCGCTGTCACAAGCTGTTTCACTCTCTCCGCACTCACTGAGCTCCTTGAGAAATCCATTTCCTCAGGGTCTTCGTCTTCAGAGTGCTGGTCAAGCATTTTTGCTGTTCTACGGGTGGTGATATCGACCATGAGCCTGATGCCATAGATGTCTACTTATTAATTTACCCATAATACGCTAACTACTCATATATGAGTAAGACAAATCAGGTTGAGTCTTCCAGGAGTCTTTCATTTCTTCCTGGAAAATCTTCGGATGATGCTGGTCTAAACTTGGGACGTCTCATCATCTGGAGGAGTTTCCGAGTAGGCTCTAACCAGTCTGGATTTATTCTCCATTCCGCCCAATCAATGCCAGAGGTCAAGGAAGTCCTGCTTAGAATCAACCTTGATGAAACTAGTTCGTTCATTCCATTGAGCATGGTACCAATTGTCACAGCTCCCACAATCGGTCGTTCTTGTCTCGCAGCCTTGAGTAGGTCAGCTGTAGTGACCCAATTCCCATCTTCAATGAGTACCTTCAACACTCTTGCTCTGACAGGATCTGACTCGATAGCACCCTTGAGTGGAGCGAGATTGATTGGTTGTAGTCTACGATGGGCTACATCAGGATTCGACCAGCCATCCTGATCTTGATTGTGGAATGAACTGAAGTCCATGCTCATGCACCACTTTCAACTCGTGTCGTTTCCATTTGAAACGCAGTATTATCATTCTCGCCGGTTGTGCAGATACCTTACACAACCCTTTAAAGCATCTGAATACATGTCAACTCGATTTCGATGAGCGTAAGGGAGCCAATGGTTGGACTCTTCACCAAGAGTTTCGAGAAACCATCTGATTTATTGTGTTGTGCATTCGGCCTCAGGAATAGTGAGATAGACACGTACTTCTCACTGATTTCTGGTCCAAAAACTGTAGAGGAGATAGGCGAACTCATTGGGAAAGATAGGAGCACAGTTCAACGTGTTTTGAATAAGCTTCATAAAAAGAACCTGGTGGAACGTGTCGCGCATTTTATTGACAGGGGTGGATACTACTACGAGTATAGTGCTAAATCCACTGATGATGTCCGGGAAGAGATATTGACCCAACTAGATGAATGGTATGAGGCAACCAAAAGCTTCTTGTTACAGAGCTGGCCGCGAACGCCATGAGGCTAGCTCCAATGTCCATTGTACCCATAAGAAGGAACAGTGTTGCACTGACCACTCTTGCGGTGATTGCAGCTCTTGGCATCATTGTACGCTATGCAATCCAAATTCCAGTTATTCCAGATGTGGTCGTTCTAACTCCCGGATTCATGTTTTCAATCCTCGGGGGAATAATTGGGGGGCTGCCTGGAGGGATTATAATCGGATCTATTGTGGGTTTTTCAGGCGCTCTATCAGGTACTGAGATACCACTCCTTCCCATGTTTGGGAACATTTGTTTAGGAATTGGTTCCGGTTATGCAATCCATTTTTCTAAACGTGATAGTGTGCGATATTGTATCCTCGTTGTTCTTGGTAGTGGGATCATTGGCGGATTCATACCCACAATAACGCTCTTCTACTCATTTGTTGACTCAATCATAGTCAATTTAATAGCTGCATCCATTGATATGACCCAGGCATTTCTCTGGGCTGTGGTTGCACTCATTGTTGAAATGAAAATCATCAGACCAATTGTGGGAGATTATCTATACTCTGAAAGTGAGATTCATGAATTGTCTGAACCAGGAGGATAAGTTAGCTTGACGAAACAGCAGAAAGAGAGCAAAACTGTCAATATCGACATTCGGAAAGACCTGTTTGGAGCCAATGAGAATGCCGCAGCCATCAATGCTGAAACCCTCAAGAAGCATGGAGTAATCGCCTTTGACATCATGGGGTCAGTGGGGACTGGCAAGACACAACTGATCGAAGCCCTCTGTGAACACCTTCGTGGGAAATACCGGATTCTGATGTTTGCCGGAGACCTCGCCACAACGATAGATGCTGACCGTGTAGCATCTCATGGAATAGATACAGTTCAGATTAATACTGGCACAGCATGTCATTTGGATGCGAGAATGATAAAATTAGCCCTTCAGAAGGTGGATTTATCATACTATCAAGTTGTATTCATCGAAAATGTCGGGAATCTAATCTGTCCTGCAGGTTACTCCTTGGGCGTTGACAAGAAGATAGTCGTTGTTAGCGTCACTGAAGGACCCTATATGATTCGAAAGCATCCACTCACGATAAAACATGCTGACATGGTGATCATAAACAAGATCGATCTTGTTGAAGTCCTTGGGTTTGATGTAGACGCTCTTGAATCTGATATTCGTGAGGTCGATGCCAAAATTCCAGTCTTTCGTGTTAGTTCAACAACAGGCGAAGGTATTGAGAAATTAATCAAAGCTCTGAATCTCTAATGCATAAGATTATCCAACGCAGCTCTTACACCCTTTATGTGTCCCGCACCCAGTACTGCCACAATTAATCCTTTTGAGTCATTCAAGATGAAATGCAACGCTTTTGCTACATATTGGTCTCTTTGCTCAATGAGCACACTTGCCAAACCAGGGAACTCTGTTCGGAACTGCTCCATAAGGTCTTCAACAGCTCCGTCCTCCTTGAGCATTGCAAGCAGGTCACCTGCCCCTCCATTCTCTATATCCTTTGTTGCATCAGGCAACATGCTTGTCAGCTTGTATATTTCATCAATTGATACTTTCATCATTGCTTGAACGGTAGCAATCATGGGGCGATCTACAAGGGCAATCTTTGCACCAATGGCTCTTCCCTCCTCAATTGCTGCAAGCATTTCATCACCCACATCAGACCCCGTAATATCCCCCAAGCTCTTTTCCAGAAGTGCCAGCTGTTGCATTAGGTCGTGAGCCATATCTCCTCTGCTTGTAGCTGAGGTTTCTGTTTCAGTAGGCGGATTGATCAATTGGTGATATCTCTCATGGTCCAGTTCCACAGCCACAACTTCTGGTTTCATCTCTCGAACTACGCGTCTTGCTTCCTCAACACTTTCAATATCAGTGTGTATCACTGATACGAATATTATCCGTTCAAATTCGCCCACTACTCAAAGACACGCTCAAAGAATCAAATGCATACCTAGATATCATTGTTTTTGTAGTGCGAGTTGTGGTGGTAAACGTTTATTGGTGGGTGAGGTTTCAAATAGCCCTATCGACTGTTTGTAGTATTAAGAGAAGATTTTTCACGGACTGAACGTTTACTACACACATTCAAACACGGGAGTAGGAAGAGAAGCATGACATCTGACCTTGAATTGACTTTTGCAAAGTTGATGAATCCACGTATGAGTGCGGGACTCATGGTCCTCTATAGTCTTCTAGAGGACCTTAAAGGAAGTCCAGTGGAACCTAGACTGGTTCGAAAGGATGTTGATAGTCGTGTTGATAAGCGACGTGTATCAAAACAGTCTATCACTAATGCAGCCCGACGGCTTGAGGAAGCTAACATTATTGATCGGAAGGAAAACAGGTATACAGTCAATTATGGATACCTACTTTCTGTCTTACTCAATACGGTTCTTGAGATGACTCATCGCATTGAGGACCTTGAAGATGAGGTCTTAGCACTGAAGTCATTGGAGCGCTGATTATCTTCTTTTACTCTACTCCCTGTTTATGTATGCATCATGATGTATCTAGCGCGTCTTTTGTTGTACGCACGTTTACCTTATATGAGATAATGTATTTGAAAAAAACCAACCCACAACACTCGTTGTGGTTCGGAGGAAAGACATATGTCTGGAAAACCAACCGGAGTTCTGATTTTAGCAATACTTCAGCTAATCTCAGCCATATCCTGGCTAGCCCTAGGTGCTCTTGCCTTTATGGCTGGAGCAATGCTACTCCCAATATTTGGGATGTTGCTAGCATTCTTCCCACTGATCATTGGTATCATTGGGTTGATTCTATTCTATGGATTATACACATTGAAGGGATGGGCGTGGTTATGGGCGCTCATCATTAACCTCTTGGGCGTAATCCTTGGAGTACTAGGAAATCTCACTGATCTAGTGAACTTGCTTTCATTAGCTGTCAGTTTGATAATTGTGATCTACCTACTGATACCCTCCACAAGGGCTGCATTCAGGTAATCACAAAGGATTAGCAAGGAAAAAATGAGAAGTTCTACCTAGATTGTCTAGATAGAGCTTCCTTTCTCTTTTTTTGAGGATCCTCTTCTTCTTTATTCTAGTCTAACATGTTGAACTTCCTGCCCAATCCAATCTTCCTAGCTGCTTCATAGACTATCTTTGCAGCTGCTATATCTTGAACTGAGAGTCCTGTGGAATCGAAGAGCGTGATTTCATCATCAGCAACTCTTCCTCGTTTCTTCCCGATAAGAATCTCACCAATCTCTGCGTGGATATCAGATTCGCCAATCAGTCTTCTATTCAAGGCATGTTGAATTTCACCAATCTTACGACATTGTTCCAGACTGTCTACGACGATCTTTGACACTCGAGTCAGGATTTCAGGGTCTAACTCCTGCTTTCCTGGGCCATCTGCGCCTATCGCATTGATGTGAAGCCCCTCGTGGACCGAGTCCGCCTTAATGAGAGCATTTCTTGAAGGAGTTGCAGTCACAAGTATATCAGAGTCTGGGACCACTTCATCCGGTGTGTCTACAACATGAATGTCAATCGAGAGGTCCTTAGTCATCCAATCCCTGTATGTGTTGGCCATTCCTCTATCGATGTCCCATATCTTGACACTCTGAATGTCAAACAACTCTCTGAGGGCGAGAAGCTGCATTCGACCTTGGGTACCTGCACCAAGGATGCCCACCTTTTGTGAGTCCTTCCTTGCAAGCACACTCGCAGCAACTGCTCCAGCAGCTCCAGTCCTGTATGCAGTGATATATGTCCCATCCATGATTGCCAAAGGCATACTCGTCTCTAGATCCAATAGGACAATCACCGCGATTCCAGGAGGTAGTCCCTTCTTTACATTATCATAGAAACCCGTGGCAATCTTTGTGCCTATTAGTCTAAAATCTTCAATAAATCCTGACTTGACATCAACCTCTCCATTGTATTTGTGAATGTCAAGATGCTGCACAGGCGGCATCTGCACACCCCCTCTTGCAAAGGATGAGTATGCCTCCCTCACAGCATTGATTGCCTCACTCATTGATAGACAGGTTTGGACTTCTGATTGCGTCAGAATGATAGTTTCACCCATGAACAGACCTCTGTTGAACTGTGAGGGTGTAACATCGCAAAATACATTGTGGCACGAGTTTCAGAGGTTGATTTTTCAAGTTGCAATGCAACGAAGGAAGGTGGTCCCTCAACTCTTTCTATGTTTTGGGATAGTTTGCATAGCTATCTTCTCAAACGTTGGGGTCTGGTCAGGAGCAAAGAATGGGTAAAAGAACACGAAGTTATTGATTCCCAATTTCGCATATCTGTCTATAATTTCTGTGAACTGATCTTCTGATGCAAATGCGGTGTTTCCCTCAGATCCGAACACCAATAATGATCGTCTTAGAGACCCTGGATCACGTCCGATTCTTTCACAATATTTGTCAAGATACGAAATGCATTTCTGCGTTTTTTCAACAACAAGCTCTGGTGGTGATCCGAAATCAGCCCCAAATGAAACCCAAGTGTCTGCATTTTCTGCAGCAACCCTCAATGACGCTTTCCCATGTGCTGCAATTACCAATGGTGGCCTTGGTTTCTGAACCGAACCGGGAGCAGGCCTCGGCCTATTGCGAGATCATGTTAGAAAGGAAAAACGAGTCTAGAACCATTTACTAGCTGTTTATTGTTGGGCGAACGTTTTGTGTTTACTTTTTCATGTGCATCATTATTCCAAAATGTATCTTAACCTTCTTCAAAGCAAACCAAGTCAAGATGGCAAACATCACTGCCAGTACTCCTGAAAGGATCCACAGAAATCTCAAACTTCCTGAGATGGTCCATACAAATGCACCTAAAGGTGCCGAAACCAACCCTGTAGCAGAGGTAGTTGATGAAAAGAGGCCAAGTGCAGTTGCCTTCATATCAGGTGGTACGCCATTGACTACTAACATGCCTTCTGTTGCTGTCCAAACAATTACAGGACCTGCCCAAAATCCATTCAGAAGTATGAGCAACCATGCTCCAGAACCAAGTCCAATTGCAATCATAATGATTGAGTTCGCAATTAAGCTAAGAACCAACCCCATTTTTGTACTACGCCCAGCAATACCACTTAAAGAGTACATTACTAGGACGGTGACAATTGAAAATACACTTGAAGATAGAGCAAAGAAATCCAAGCTTACACCCCAATCATTTACGCTCAAGATTCCAAGATAGGGGATTGCCATCCCATATGCTGCATAATAGCCAACCATCGCGAGTGTGAATTTCCAGAAAGGATTTCCAATTTCCTTTAGAGGGTTCTCGAAGGTATCCCCTTGTCCATATGTTATCATTGGATTATATGTGTCCTGTACAAAAACTGCAGTAAGAATCATTGCGGCGAATGCTGCAACCAAACCTACTAGCAGAAGTATATGCATCTGCATTTCTGCTTGGAGCAAGAAGATTGCTATGATAGGACTCATAGCGTCAACTGCATAAGCAGGCATCAAGACCATTGTAATTTTTCTTGTTGCTGCAGGGCTTGTGTCAGCTGAGATCTCATCTGCTGGTATTGTTCGTGATATCACAACAACGAAACTCCAGCCAAAGTATTGGAGGGAATAAGCAACTACGATGAATGGCCAAACTGGTATTAGATAAAGTAAGAACAACCCGACCAACTGCGGAATGAATGAAATAAGGAGTGCATTTTTTCTTCCTATTGCATCAGCCAGTGTGCCTGACATTGTGTATCCTGCAAGTCCAGCAAGAGCGCCTGCCGCAAAAATTATCCCAATCTGCCAGGGGAACAGAAACGAATCAAGAGAGATAGAAAACTGCCAAGTCCAGATACTTACTGATAATTGAGCAATACCAGCTACTAAGGCAACACGCCAGAGAGAATTATTGAGGCCTAGGAAAGTGCGTCTTGTAGAGAGCCCACTTGATAGTATGGTCTCTTCTGACTGAATTCTTTCCTGTGAAAGGGTCAAAACTATCAAGCCCCATCATTTTGTTGAGTAACGCCTCAAGCTAGGGCTCGATTTGGAAGGCTTATAGCCTTGTCTAAGGAGGAAACATGCTCTAGACACTGTCTAGGACACCCAATAAAAGCCAAGGATTAATACCGTGCAAATGCTCGAAATTAACTGATATTAAATCATCACATTCGCAAAGGAATCTATTCATCGAATATGAATACATCTTCGATTCTGGTCTTTAGTGCTCTTGCAACCCTGTAGGCTAACCTCAGGGATGGGTTGTATTTGCCCTTTTCAAGAAATATTATCGTTTCTCGTCGAACTCCCACTTGCCTAGCTAATTCCTCTTGTGTCAGATTTAATTCGTTCCGGAGTTCTTTCATTCGAGTCTTCATCAAGAAGTTCATTCCCCTTTTCTATCATAATAAATATAGGAAAAAACAAAGGACACCATACTTCCAACGAAAAGAATAGAGAATACTATTGGAAATGCTGTGGTTGCTACAAATGAAACGAGATAGACAAGAGAGAACGCCATTGTAATTACGAATAGGATGAAGGAGTTTCTGCATGCACGATTGATGTTGCTATCAATCCTTTCATCAGTTCCTGTACCTCCAAAAGCGCTGAGGAATCCAAGAAATCCAAAGAAACCATAAAATCCAAGATTTCCAGTGATGGGCCCTAGAAATCCTAGCAGTCCCAAAAATCCCAGGAGACTCACCATGTTGATCCTCATTATCATCACAACGTTAACTATTTCTAACGTTATATATTTCTAACATTTGCCTTTAACCTTTACTATTCAATCAATCATCAACAAATTGAGAATAGCTCTTTTCGATGGGAAAGATTCAAGCACCATTCTTCTATCATATTTCCGAGGATTGAGAAATGGAACATCATTTTTGCATGCAATGTGGAAGTCCACTCTTGCCCTGTGAGAGTCAAGAATGGGATTACGAGTGTTCAAAATGCGAAAAGAAATACTATAACAATCCTGTTCCTGTCGTCGCAGCTCTTGTCTTCAAAGATGACAAATTGGTCATTGTAAGCTCGAAGAACAAAGATCTATGGGGTCTTCCTGGAGGTTTTGTGGAAACTGGAGAGTCACTTGAAGATGCAATTATACGCGAAGTTAAGGAGGAAACCAGCCTGCAAATTAGAGTAACCGATTATTTAGCTTCATATCCTCTAGTGAGAAACCAGACAGAGATGGTGTTCATGGTGTTCATCTCCGAAGTACTTGCAGGCAAACCCAAAGCTGGTGATGATGTAAAGGAACTGAAAATACTATCACCATCCGAAGCTAGACTGCAATTAACAGGAAAGTATGCAAAGAAAGCGCTAGAATGTTGGATGCGTCTTGCTACAGATTTATGAAATATTAGAAACTATATTATGATGGAATATACGGAGAAAATAGGAATGAAGGAATCAATGTCGGCTCACGACCTTAAAGGTCTAAAATTGATTGCAGATCTGTGCATTATCGAAGGAATCTTATTAGTTGGATCCGGTGTAGTGCTTCTAGTGTTGGGCTCTTTATCTGCTATCTTTCCTGTTGTCGCTGGTATTCTTATGATGGCGATGGGATATTATCTTGATGATCTTCGAAAGATTGCTTGGTGGGGAGTAATCATCACTAACTCTCTTTCTTTAGTAGGGCTTTTGGTAGGGACTCTCTTCTCTAATATCATCAATCAACTTCCGATTGGGCAAACAGATTTTGCTACACTCGTCATCAATATACCACTAAGTGTCCTAGTAATTGGTTATCTACTAAGAAGTAAAGTTCGTTCTCTCTTTTTTGAAGAACCCGCTATTTTATAGAAATGGGGCCCAGGGGGGGAATCGAACCCCCGGCCAAGGAGCCACAATCCTTGATGTTACCACTGTACCTGATAGATTAGAAACTATCAGTTTACACCACCTAGGCCATAGATTACGTGGCAAATCAGGGTCAGAGATTTTCTCTTATTAGCTTATCTCCAAGTACATAACAGCAGGGTTCCCAGATATTTTGCATCTCTGGAAAACAGAACTCGTTACTTGACATCTTTGGTGTCCAACAGACATTGATTAATAGATGATTTACGCGATACTCATCGAACAATCAATCCGAGGCTGTGTGAATGAAAAGAGAAGTCAAAGTTGTTCCATATAGCCACGATTGGCCAAGATTGTATCAGTTAGAAGTTGTTGAATTGAGAAAAGTGCTCGGAAACGAAATTGAGTCCACTTTTCATATTGGTAGTACGGCAATTCCTGGAATGATAGCGAAACCAATCATAGACATTCTCTTAGAAGTGAAGAGCATTTCAAAAATCGATGATTACAACGATGATATGATGAAACTTGGGTATGATCCACGGGGAGAATTTGGAATTCCTAGAAGACGCTATTTCAGTAAAAACAATATTAATGATGTCCGTACTCACCACGTTCATGCATTCCAATCAGGGGACATTGGTCTGGAACGCCACCTTGCATTCAGAGACTACATGATTGCACATCCAGAAGATGCACGAGAATATGCTCAACTAAAATTGAATCTCGCACGGGTTTTCCCTTGGGACATTGATGGATACTGCAAAGGAAAGGAATCCTACATCGATGATATGGAGAAACGAGCCCTTCTCTGGCATCGTTCATTGAAAGACAATGTCACAACATCGTAGTGTTTATCACTTCTATCAACCTTTTCGCAAATTTCCCAGTATAACCAACATTGAGGAGTTATCACTTATCTTTCATAGATTGAGGAGGAAGGTGTACTGGTCGTCCTCAATGCTGAGCTTACTCTCAATCAGCTTGCCAGTTCTGTGAATGAAGTCAATCATTGGGATGTTCTTTGGATGTACGTAGGCAATGAACGCACTAACACCCTTGCTCTTTGCAATCCGCATCATCTGACTCAATAGGAACGTACCAATCCCCTTGTTCTGATACTCATCCTGCACAAGAAGAGCAAACTCTGCTTGGTTGGTACTTCTATTCAACAAGTATCTCCCAGCGGCGATGATTTTTTCGCATTCTTCTCCCTGTCCCAACACCCCAACAAGGGATATGTCCGACTCCTGGTCAACATAGTAGAACTCCTGAAGTGTCTGTCTACGCAGGCTTCTGAGAGGAGTCAAGAACCTGAAGAAGATTGATTCTTCACTGAGTCCATAAAAGAGACCTTTGATTCGATCTGCATCATCTGGTCGAATCAGTCTCACATGTACAGTTATTGGTCCCTCTGGACCTTCAAACTCCTCCTGTGCTTCATATTCGGTTGGGAAGTAGGTCCCTCTTGATAGAAATGGAACCTGATCCTCAAACACATATCGCATATCCTTGGCTGCTTCAAGAAGTCCATTTCGGAATTCTGGATGTGCAATGGCAATGAGAGATAGGACACGCTCCCGTATTGTCTTCCCTCGAAGCATGGCTAGACCATACTCTGTGATTATCACATCCACATCGCCACGTGTTGTAACAACTCCTGCCCCTTCACTAAGACGTGGGACTATTTTCGAAACTGTTCCATTAAGTGCCGTAGATTTAAGGCATATGACAGACTTTCCACCTTCTGACCTGGAGGCTCCTCTAATGAAGTCCACTTGGCCTCCAATTCCACTATAAAACGCATGACCAATTGAGTCTGAACAGACCTGACCAGTCAGGTCAACCTCCAGAGCTGAATTAATGGCCACCATTTTCCTATTCTGACTGATGATATATGGATCGTTCACATAGGATGTGTCTCTGAAGTCGAATAATGGATTGTTGTTCACATAGTCATAGAGCTTCTTTGTACCCATTGCAAAACTTGCAGTGACCTTTCCTCGATTGATACTCTTCTTCATATTTGTGACAATTCCACTCTCGATCAAGTCGATTATGCTATCGCTGAATGTTTCAGTATGTACTCCCAGGTCCTTGACTGCGGAATTGATGAGGTTCGTAGTGACTGCCTTAGCAACCGTACCAATACCGACTTCAATTGTGGACTCATTCTCTATTAGTTTCGCTGCATACTCACCAATACGGTTTTTCCGCTCGCTTACATCTGGTGATTCAAACTCTCTCAGGGGTTCAGTAAAGGGTACAAGATAGTCCATCTCCTTCACATGCAGAAAGGAATCACCATGGGTGACAGGCATTCTCTCGTTCACTTGCGCAATCACCAAGTCTGCATTTTCTGCTCCTGTTTTTGTGATGTCTACGGAAATTCCGAGTGAACAATAACCAAACTCATCTGGAGGACTGACCTGTATCAATGCCGCATCAAGTGGTATCCTCCTTGTTCTAAAGAAAAATGGAATATCTGATAATGGTGCTGGTGTATAATCTGCACGACCCTCAGAAACTGCATTTCTAATATTGTCTGATACAAAGAATGTATTGTGCCTGAACTGTGTTTGGAACTTCGGATCTGCAGAAGGTGTGTTACCAATTGTGAGTAGATGGACTATCTCATTATCCGCCATCTTGTTTGCATTCTTTCCTAATTCCTGAACAAGGTGAAATGGGACACCGCAGCCTGTTCCGAGAAAAATACGACTACCTCTTCTAATCTTCGAAATGGCCTTGGTAGCGGTAACAATCTTGTTCTTGTATCTCTCAGTCCAATCTCCTTTGGCATTCATTTTTAGTCGCCTCAGGTTAAAGTAACCAGTCCAAACGAATAGATTTGAGCGTTTCGAGTTAAATTTTGGGGAAATTAGGAGTCTTGTCCGAGTAACTTAAGCAGTGTGACTTCACTGAGCAAGCCAAGTTTTTCGGCTATGGATTCTACTGCTTTCACTGCAGGTGATTCTCCATCGAGCTCAAACAATGGTACTCCATTGTAGTTTACTTTCATGAGTTCTTCATCACTGGGAATCATCCCAATGAGTTGTAACCCTTCAGCCTCAAACTGGCTCCTGAGGTCTTCCTCCATCTCTACAGGAAACCTATTTCCAATCACAACAATCTTCTTGAATTCAATATGAACCTCCTTTGCTAGGTCCCTTATCCTCAAAGCGGCCTCAAAAGCAGCTCTTGATGGGTCCACTACAATAATGAGAACATCTACATTTCTATTAGTACGTCTACTTAGGTGTTCGAGACCTGCAGTCATATCCAGCAATGTGATTTCATAGTTCTTACTCAAAGTATCTAGAATCTGGGTGAGGAGCCTATTGACATAGCAATAACACCCCTCGCCCTCTGTTCTTCCCATCGCTAAGAAATCGAATTTTGGGCTCTCGATGAGTGCCTCAAAAATCTCTCCTTCCAGCACATCCTGCTTTGTAACCTCCCCAGAATATGTACCTTTATCAATATCTTGTCGTAGCTTGGTCGCAATTGAACCGACTGATTTTGAAACTTCAATTCCAAGAGCTCTGGGCAGATTCATAACAGGATCTGCATCAACAACGAGAAGGTCTCTTTTTGTCTTCTCAATGACAATTCGTGTAAGAAGAGCGGCTGCTGTTGTCTTTCCCACACCACCCTTGCCTGATATCGAAATTACTAGACGCTCTCTCATACTAGCAGATTTCACTCCTCTTTCCATTTGCCCTCTTGTAAATACTTTGGAATTCCGCTCGAATCTCGTGGACCAACTTTGACAGTCCACCCACTGACATCTTCAGTTTCGCCACTGATTCGCGCTGCCATCCCTGGACTGATCAAGATTTTATGGTTCACTTTGTCAGCGACTTTGTATTCCTCGAGAGCTTCTGCTACTCCATCAGCTGTGAGCTTTCGTCCTGCTACGGCGGATTGAACGCTCATTCCTTCTGTATCAACTACAAGCAAATATGCTTTGACGCCTGCTTGCTTGATGTCACTCTCGACAGTAAAGTATGTCAGAGCAAAATTCGTTGTATACATAACAGGTGAGTCAGGATTTACGTCTCCAAATTCCATCAATCCAGGTTCAACTGCTACTGGCTTTACTGGGTCTGTATAGAGGTTGCTACGGAGGAATGTAATCGGGAGATTAGTCCACATGTCTACACTGTGAAAGATAAGTATGTCTGCGTACCTTACAATCTGAGCTGATGCTGTTAAGACTTCATCCCATTTAGTTAGTTCAGGAGCCTCGTCCTTCTTATAATCTGCCCAGACTGAAATTGGAGTGCCAAGTATAGGATACCCTAGTAGCTCGTTGTCTTCGATTATTGCCGAACGCCTTAGTTGCGTGAAATCATCAACTGTATTTCCAAGACCTGTTCTAGAAGTAGTCCCTGGGTCAAGAACAATATCCTCTACGCCTATAGCACGAAGCGTGCTCACAAGCGAAGCAAGATTGTCAAGACTCCCTGGTGCATATGCCACAAGTGGTAGATTATGTGTTGCTGCAAACTCGCCAACCTCTGCCCATGTGTCTAAAGTGGCAGCATAGAGTAAAGGACGTTTTTCTACTATTGATTTAGCTGCTGCTACAAGCATCTTCGGATCCAAGGAACAAAGAATTATTGGCCAGTTAGTCAGTTCAGTCAGTTTCTTCGCAGCTGTGGCAAAGGTCTTTGGGTCTTGAGAAACTCCTCGAAGAGCAATCCCATCTAAGCGGAGGTTTGTACCAATATAGACATAGGTCCAGTCTTCTATGGATTTCACCCTTGCAGCTAGACCCTCTGCATCAAGTGTGTCTGGTGCATCAAGGAAGAATGCAGTCGGATTACTCCATCTCAGATCATGCCTATAGAGGACTAGTTTTCCTCCAACGCTAGTAGCTCTCTCTCCAGTCCCGATTACAACCTCTCTGACTGGTGGCCGAACCAGATCTCTGAGTTTCTCCAATTTCTTTGCATATTTCATCTCATCAAAAAGAGGAGTGCACGCCTTGAGTTTCACTGTGTGTTCAGCCATCTTTGTAGCAAAAGCCATACAATTTGCTTCTCCACACTCTTTGCAGTTTGTCCCTGGGAGGAGTGGATAAATCTCGAGCGGACCTGGTAACTTAGCCATTAGACTCCCTCCGGTATTGTCAATGTTGTCCAGTCTGGATACTCTTCTGGTTTGATTGTTTGTCGCTCCTTCATCCAATCCACAAGGTCATGTACAGTCTTGATTGCTGCAGGATGCATCATCATGAAGAGGTCATTTCCTGCAAGCAATAGCGCTAGAGCCGTGACACTCTCCCAGATTGGTCCTCGAAGCTCTCTCGGACCCAGCTCGGGATTATTCATCCAGGCTTCTCTTGCGGCCCATGCATTTGTTGTTCCTGAGCTGATTGGGAAGGATAGCTCCTCATCTCCCAATAGACCAGCAAGTCGCATCCGTTGCATTATTGTGAAGGCATACTCCAGACCATATCCCAGAGCTGCTGTGGTTGGATCGATGATAATCTGCTCCGGAGTCACCCATTCGAACAGTCTTCGATTGAGTTCCTTCTGTTGATTGATATCAATTGAGGTCCATGACAAAACTATCTGGTCATGTTTCTTAGCTGCTACAGCTATTTCTTCGTAGACATCAACAGTTGCTGAACATAAGAGAGTTTTCTCACCCTCACAGACCTCAGCAGCCTTTGCCAAAACCGGTCCATCTTTCTCAGGGTCTCCTGCAGAACCGATCAGTATTGGAACTTTTACAGCTTGAAGAACTTCTTCAACTGTTTTGGCAGCATCTTTTGGTGAGGTATCAGCAATCTGTCGATCGGTACTGATGAGATGGAGGGTGACCACGTCTGCACCAAACTTGTTGACAACGAGTTTTGCCCACTCTGCTGGGTCATCAAGAACCTCCTTATAGTGCATCTTAACCATTTTTGCCAACGAGATAGGCATATCAAAGACATCCGCTGCAATCACCGGAGGATGCTTTGGAGGTGCTTGGAATATGTCCCATGCTGGAGCAGTATGTCCTCCAATGGTTACTGTGTGACTCCTTGTTCCACCCTGACCTTTCGTTGCTCCTAGTGTAATCTCTTGGATACTCCGTGGATATTTTCCCAATGGTTTTGTAAAAGAGGCTGGGATCAATGACTTAGGCATCTCCAGAGCTGGACGCGCAGCAGCCTTTGCCATCTGTTGAACCATCGGCCGAAGGCCAAGTTTCAGCTCATCAAGTTCTATTGTCACGTTCTCTAGGACAAGCTCAGCAAAATCGCCAAACAAGTCATCCAGCGATGTAGTCCGTTCCTTGTCGCTTGTCATTTCTTCTGGTCACCCTTTCCCGTTCTTCGGACTATTATCTTCTCAGCATAGATCTTGGCATTCTTGAAAATGATCTCAAGTCCACCGCCGACCCCTCCAACAAAGGCCGTCATCTCTCCAGGGACTGATACATAGTCAGTTCCTTCAGCACTTGCTACTAGAGCAGTTTCCTCCTCCTCTTCGATTTCAATCCAACGTTGAACAACTGGATGATTCTTCTCCTTGAGGTATGCTTTGAGGTCTGCAATATTCATAGCATCTTTTTCAGTAGCGATCTTTTCCCTAACATCTTCAGGTATAAACTCCAAGACTCTCTCTTTAATAGCCTCGGGTAGCCATACTATCCGATTCCAGCCATCATCAACTTGTAGGAATTTTGGAGAACGCATGTATTCAATAGATATTCCATGGAATCCTGGAACTTGTCGACCACCTGCTGTTGAGTCAGCCATGCTTGAAAATGGCAAACCATTTACAGTATCGCCCTTGAAGTCTCTGTGTACAATCCCCAATCCATCAACCTCTGGAATGACAAACGCAATTGCCTCGAAGCATCCACAACTCGTATGTGGTTTCTCAAAAGCGCTGTAAAGAACAACTGAATTTATCTTTCCAAGTGACTTTTCTGTGTATGACTGATTGACGCCAGTATACTCACCGCGATAATCGTCTATTGTGTCTCCCTTTGAAATCGCGTAGAGTGGGCCTTTTGGATCAACTCGAGCTGCGGCTCTACCATCAAACCAACTGATTGCGCCACAATTCGCATATCTTTGTGGAGTGATTGTACAAACGTGTGTAGGAGCGAATGATTGACAGAGTGAACATCCATAGAATGTATCAACCTCTGCGTCACTAAGTCCTCTTGCACGTTCATCTCGCTGGTTGTATCTATTTATCGCATCATCATAGCGCTCAGTAACAATTTTGGGATCTGTGATAAAGGTCACCTGAATTTTTTCGATGATATTCATCTCGCTTTTGAAGAGTCGTATCAAAACCTTACCAAGATACTCAAATGATTTGAAACCTTTCTCAAAGGACTTCTTACTTAGTCGAATCCAGATGTCATATCGTTGATTGAGATGCATCATTCCTTCAACAAAATTGACGTATTCGTGAATGCGCCTCTCAATAACTCCCTCAAGATCGGGCTCAATCTCTTTTCCCGCTACCTCGACTACGATACCAAGAGGATGGTAACTTCCCTCCTCCATGTCTTTCAGATCTGGACCAATTATGGTGACTTTTTCATCCTCAATTTCACCTGCTTCTCTTGCAAGCGCAAGTTCGAATTTCTGTCCCATCTTTGGTCCTCCGAGTTCAACAAACATATCTTTGCTTTTTACTCGTTCACCTTCATACACAACGCCAATATCTACAGGAATATCTTCAAATGACACTTCACTTGCCTCCTCTTACTAGTTCTAGTATTTCATCAAGCGCAGAATGATAGGCTTTCTCCTTCATATTTGGGAATGACCATTTTGCATGTGGTTGATAATATCGCCCCAGTGTAATAGCTGTTATGTGTGTCCCAAAATTCATCACACCTGATAACAGAGTCCACTGCATGTAATATGGGATTCCATAGATGAAAATCAAATCGTGTGGCCCTTTTCCATTTGGTCCTTTCCACTCTGGATCTTGGAGGCGAAACGCTACTTCCATTGCCCCCATCGACTTTGCACCTTCAAAGCCCTTCTCGATGAATGCTTTGATTGCTCCTCCAGTGGCAATGATAGGCATTTTTCCAGCTTCTGAAAGGGCGATTGCATAATCAACCATGTCTCCTTTCCCATGCTTTTCTGTCGCAGCCTCTGAACCAACGATGAGAAGTGGGCTCTTGGCTTTGCTCAGGTCTCTCTTCAGAACTGCAGCTTTTGTCAGGGATTTTGCACTGTCAGGTCCACAGATCTCTCCAGTCTGCCAGGGTACCGGTCGCATCACCATTAGCTACCACCTCCCATGACTTGCTCTTTCAGGAGCGTGGGGTCTATAATCTTACGTTCCTTCCAATTGTTCTCCTTCATCTGAGCTAGAATCTTGTCTTTGAGTGTGATTGGAATGTCCGAATCACGTCGAATATATCTCCAAACGTCATCTGGGAAGAATCCATAATACTTCTCATGGATGTCTATGTAGTGGCTCAGCTTGATTGACCGACCCTTCCCTGTATCATTTGGACGAAGAACAAGTTTCGCTGTCATCACATTGGCTTCTGCAACAGTTTCAGCTGCATAGAAGAGGTGTTCTGGTGCAGGTGCAGTTAACACACGGTCTCCCGTGCGGGCATCATAGACCGTCCATGCCCTTTCATCTTCAGCTTTGCCAAGCAACATTCTTCTGTACTTCGAACCATGTGGTCCCACAATCACAGGAACGCCAAGTCTCCAGAAACCTGATGCTATTGATGCTGCCTTCTGTGACATGGCACCCCAAGAGATGCCTACTGCACCCACACGATTGTGGATGTAATCAGCTATCTCTGCATAATTTCCACGAAGGTTCCTCTTGGCGAAAATTGCTGCAATTTTTATTGCTGCACCAGCGATGTGTGGATTGGACACACAGGAGCCCACGTTAAGAACACCCCCTGCATCAAAGTCACCACTACGTCTCTCGTATATTGACTGTCCATTCTCATCCCTCACATGGCCTGCTGATACTGCAGCGCAACCCGATGTCACGATAATGTATCTTCGTTTTGCAAACTCCTCAGCCATGTCGTGAACATCTTTGCCACCCTGCGGATAGTTGGCACAACCTACATGGGCTATCACTCCCGGTATTTCGCCAAAGACGATTGGCTGACCAACATTTCTGATTTCGATGTCTTGGATTGCTCCTCTTCCGGTTCGTACCATGTAAGTTTCATCTTTGCAATCCGCCTCAGCTGCAACAACCATCCAACTATGCAAGTCAAAATCATTAGGACACGCAGACTCACACCGTGCACATCCTATGCAACTCTGATAGACATCACGTAGTGGTTCAAAATTCCCTAGTTGAGCAGCCAACACCGCTTCCATTACGGGCTGATCGTTTGGACAGGCTCGAATGCACTCACTACATTTCTTGCACTCTTCTGCCATCTTCTGAATCTTCTTCTTCGAGGGGAAGAACTTCATCTTTCTTCGCTTTGGCTTGAGAGCAAGAGCTACTTTTGTAGCAACCTCTCCAACCTTGTGATGGTCATGAATAAAGGCACCCGGTATCTTGAATGACACCAGCTCATCCACAATTGAGTCAACTGTGTCTTCAGTTCTATCAGGTAAACCCATTACAGCCTTATCGCATGTTGAAATAACTGGCGACTTTACCTTCTGTGCCTCTCTAACGACATCAGTCCGAATACACTGCTCATCTACTACCACAACATCTGCCTTGCCGCTTCGTATGTATCTAAGCTGCCACGAAATTGGTCCAATCACCTTTGCAGAGGGATCGCGTCGTGTGATATCCCATGCAGTACAACACATACCCCCGACTTCGACTTGACCTCCAAGTTTCTTTTCGGTAATATAATCCGTTATAGCTGCGGCTGGTACAATGTTATGCCCAATAGTCAAAATGATAGCTTTATTGGTATCCATCATACCTATGCCCGATTGGACAAGTGGGGCTTCCGGATCTGCTTTTGGAAAACCAAGTGTTGAAATCTGCACGAGGTCTGCAATCTCCATACCTACCTGGTCAATCATCCCCGCATGGAGCACCTTGCTCTCGAAGTCTAACCAGCTACCCTCTTGACCTGTGTGCGTGGCAGACAGTGTATGAGCCAGCTGGGTTTCACAGTAGTCAACAATTATGGCAGCGTCCTCTAGAGTTCTTGGTCGCATGCCTGTGACTAAACGAGAAACTGGAGCGTGTATTTCAGTACCTGGTCCTTGAATAAGCTCTGTTCGTGGACCAAATTCCTCAATCAGATGATCTACAAGATGTCTAGCATGCGCAAGATGAGCCGCGCAGCCTATATTAGCTGCTGCTAACACAATCCTTGCTTGCTGCCCTTTCATATCAATTCCACAAGCACCTCGCTTGTCACCAGACAAATCACATTTACCAAAAGTACAGAGACAACAAACCTGACAATAAGGCATATACGATGGCTGATAACGAGCTAGTAGCTTATGATCCCATGCGCGGAGACCAGTTGGATCTGGCATCGGTGTGGGGCCCATAGGTTCATCCCATTCATCATCTACAATAGTACCAATCCGAACCTCTAGACCCTTGAACTTGCCAAGTCCAGTGTCTGCTTCATCCGCTTTGAAGTAAGCTTTCTTCTTCATGCTGCGTTCAGTTCCTGTGCGTGGTGACAAGCCCCAAAGCATAGCACCATAATAAGGTTGTGAATCTCATACCCTATTCAGTGAATATGTACATAATGAAAAATTAACCACGTTAAGTAGTTCATTTAAGAAAGACAATCAAGGGCCGTATTAAATTTCAATTCGTAATTAGAATGTCTAATTATGAGTTTCATTGATTAGTTGTTGTTTTATCACACGGATTGCCTCTATAGCAGGTGAATCAGGATCTAGGTCTAAGGGAGCCATTCCCTTATGGTCTGCCTGTTTTATTATTTCATCTGCAGGTACTATTCCTAAAAGTGGAATTCCTTCACCTGCTACCCAATCTCGAATCATGGATTCATCATCAGATGTGGCAACTTTGTTACCCACTGCAAAGACTCTTCCAACATCAATGTCCTTCGCTAGATTCTTTATTTTTCCAAGGATTTCTAGCGAGCGTCGGCTCGGTTCAGCAACCACTAATAACGCATCCATTCCTTTGGTCGTTCCTCGACCAAGATTCTCGACACCTGCATCCATATCCATGACAAAAGCCTCATCAGTTCCAAGGATGAGATAGCGCATGAGTGTCTTGAGAAGAGTCGCAGATGGACACATGCACCCTGAACCTCCAATCTCGACAGTCCCAGCAACAAGGAGACTCACATTGTCAGGTCCCTGAATTGCAAATTTTTGTGCCAGATCATCAACTCGAGGATTTAGCTTGAAGAAACCGCTGTATCCTTTTGCTCCATCAATCTGCAGTCGTTCTTCTATTAGGGTTTCATTCTCTGTGAGAGGAACGATCCTTTTCGCCACATCGGGTGGGATACCAAGAGGCGACCATAATGTGTAGCTTGGGTCTGCATCAACTGCGAGAATCTTTAATCCATCTCTACCGAGTAATCTTGCTAGTGTACCTGCGATGGTTGTCTTACCAACGCCTCCTTTTCCTGCTATTGCGACTTTCATCTTTGATTCTCCAATCTATGCTTTCTTCCCTCGAATGATATCTTGCATCTTAAGTAGGACATCTCGTATCGTACTGTGTTCTTTCCTGGTTTTCCATTTCTTGAAGGATATCTCCTTCATATCAACTCTTGTCATGGTGCCTAATCCTGCGGTAATTGGGTCATTTGTATGGATTGAAACTTTGGCCTTAGTGTCTGTGAAACCTCCTGATAGTCCAACATAGACAGTCTGCATCCTTGCAAGTGCTTTTGCTGCGATGTTTGGAAGGTTTGCCAAAACATCATCACTCACAATTAAGGCGACATCAAACTCTCCTGAAGCCATTCTTTGAAGAGCATCATCCTCTTCTTGAGATATTGCCTTGATTACTCCCATTGTGTTGGGCTCAACAAACATGGGAAGGGCATAAGCCTCCTTTCCTGTCTTCCGAATGGCTTTAATAAGCTTGGAAATTCCGCTGAGGTTTGAATCATACTTTCCAGAGTTAATCACCCCGCTTCCATAGAATATTACTGTGCAATCAGACTTTCGTAGTCCATTAACAAATCCAATCAGCTCACTTCCGGGGATTCCTAGGACCTTGTCTTTGACCACTGATTTCCCCTCAAGTTCAGATAAGATTACATCAAGTAGTTCAGCATCCGCTCCAGCTGGGATGATGAGTCGATGATTGGCCATCTTCATCGTTTCAGTCTTACGAACATCTACCACACCAATAGTTCGACTCTCTACACCCTCAGGTATCTTTTGACCTCTTGGCAACACGGCAAATCGACTTGAGTGTCTATGCAAGCTCTCAGATGGGTCTGAACCCCAGTAGATGATGAACTCTCCATTGTTTCGAACGTACTCTAGGTCAATAGCAAGGCCCTCAGAGTGAATGCTGTGTAGCATTGCCTGCCATGGACCAAGATTTGTACTAGAACTAAAATGCCCATTGGTCATCTCTGCAAGTTTAAGTCCCTCTTGGACTTCCTCATCAGTTGTATGGGTCCATCCGTAGATAAGCAGGTTCTTTGCATTCAGGAGAATATCAACAGCTTTTTCGAGCTTTTTCTCAATTGATTCAGACTTAAGCATGACTACTTTTTCTAGGTGTGTATGCCCCAACTTGCACAGTCCCAACGAGCTGACACTTTTACCGGATACCTCAGCTGATACATCATCACAGAGTAAAGAACAACCACTACAGACAACATCATCCACTTAGAATCACCTACCAAATCTCGATTGCATCTGTGCAACAATACTGCTCGCAGACTCTACAATTCAACCTGTCTGGAGGAAACCTACGACACTTCTCAAGGTTGATGATTTTCGAAACCCCATTCTCAATCCTGAATACTGTGTCTGTACTCATTGCTGCTCTCCCTTCACTTGTTGGAGGTTCTGCCGCAACATCAACTGGGCACACCACAACGCAGTTGTTGCATCCCGTGCATTTGTCCTCGTCGAGTTTGATGCCTGTAGCTTCTGCTGAGAGCAATGGTGCAACCATCTCTCTGATTTTATCCAAGTTTTTCTTGAATTCTGGCTCAAGAAGTGGAGGACAGTCATCAGGTGAAACGTCTCCAAGAGCTAGTTTTGTTGCAAAAGCCATGCACGTCTTTGGCTCACATAGCCTACAGTTTGTCTTTGGGAGTAAGTTGTAGAGCTCCATGGGATTGAGTTTCACTTTCTTATCACCATTCCAACTGGCCACTTGCTATATTGAACGTGTATTTCAGCACATTCCACAAGAATTATCCGGTATGACCATTGTCTTTACAAGATTTCAATTCAGTTTGCCGCATCAAATAACACATAGAAAGACTATTGACCATTGAAATTCAGGAAACTGGTGATATCCTTGAGCCACAAGAAGAAGGCAAAACAGAAAGAAGATGATAAAATAGCGGTCTTTCTGTGTAACTGTGGTTCTAATATTGCAGCTGTGGTGGATATCGAAGCCCTTCGTAAGCGGTATGAAGCCCGTGGCATTGCCTTTGTGGATGTTGATGACCATCTTTGTTCTGAGCAGGGTGTTTATGATCTCATTGAGAAAATCAAAAAGAACAAGGTCGAACGAGTTGTTATAGCAGGATGTTCTCCACTACTTCATAGTGAGCTCTTCTCTGATGCAGTAAGGGAGGCAGGACTTGACCCAGGTCATCTTCACATGGCAAATATCAGAGAACAGTGTAGTTGGGTCCATTATGATTATCCGGACATTGCCACACAGAAAGCAGCAGCCATAATTGATACTGGAATTGCCAAAGTTCGTAATTCAAGGGTAGTGCCCGATATTGAGATACCCATAACCCAGAGAACACTTGTTGTTGGTGGCGGCGTTGCAGGCCTAACTTCTGCTCTTGAAATTGCTGATGCAGGAATTGAAACTATAATTGTTGAGCGAGAAGGATTTCTTGGGGGTCACATGGCAAAATGGGACAAGTTATTTCCAACTTTTGATTGTGGAATCTGCATTTTGGGTCCTCTGATGGCGCGTGCTGCAAGGCACCCCAAAATCAGAATTATGACCCTAACAGAAGTAGTCGATGTGAAGGGAGGAGTCGGCCGCTATCAGGTCACTGTGAAACAACAAGCAAGATATGTCGACATTGACACATGTACAGGGTGCAACAAGTGTATCGAAGTGTGTCCTGTAGTAGTGCCGGACGAATATAACAATGGGTTGGGAACACGACGGGCAATGGTGCGTCCTCAGGTTGATACAGTGCCAATAGCTCCATACATAGACATCGAGAACTGTGTTGGTTGTCACTCTTGTATGGGTGTTTGTGAGCCAAAGTCACTCCGTTATGATGACACTCACAAGACCGAAGTCCTCGAGGTTGGCGCGGTCATTTTGGCTACTGGTTTTGAAGCATTCGATCCATCTGTAGTTGAGGAATTTGGCTATGGAGAGAATCCGGACGTTGTAACATCAGTAGAACTTGAGCGTCTGATTAATCCAGCAGGTCCAAGCAGTGGAAGACTCATGCGACTCTCAGACGGGAAGGGAGTGAAACGAGTTATCTTCATTTCCTGTGTTGGTAGTCGATCTCGTCGATTTGGAAATCCGTATTGTAGTAGAGCCTGTTGCTCGGAGGCTGTTAAACAGGCGGTTCAAGTAAAACAAGCATTGCCTGATACTGAGGTCATCGTGTTTCATACAGACATGAGAACCTTTGGAAAGGGTCATGAGGAGCTCTATGAGAGAGCAGGAAAAGAGCATGAAATAGTCTTCATTCGAGGAGCTGTTGGAGAAATCGTAAAGGACCCGATATCAGGAAAATCATCTATCCTTGCCGAGGACACACTCCTACGAAGAATGATAGAGCTAGATGTTGATTTGGTCGTTTTAATGGTGGGCATGGAATCTCACCCCTCCAACAAAGAATTATCACGACTCTTCAAAGTGCCACTTGATGAGAATGGATTCTTCTTAGAACAACACCCCAAACTGAATCCCAGCAGCACCTCCTCAAAAGGAGTGTTCATCGCAGGTGTGGCTCAAGGACCCAAGGATATCTCCGACACTGTTGGACACGCAGGACTTGCAGCATCGAAGGTTAAGACACTTCTAGCATCTGGAAGGTTCATGGTAGATGTTTGTATACCATCATTCGACGAGGAGCTTTGCATGGGCTGTCAAAGATGCGTCCAGGTTTGCAATTCACAGGCAATAAAATTCGGTGAGGGCAAGTCACTTGGGATTGATGAGATTGCATGTAGGTCATGTGGCGCATGTGTTGCTACTTGTCCATCGGGTGCACTTGATCTTGCATGTCTAACTAATAGACAATTGGAGGATGCCACAAAGGCTGCGATAAAGTATAATCCGTTAAGACCTGCGATTGTTGGTTACTTGTGCCGATGGTGTGCATATAGCGCTGCAGACAGAGCAGGAATACTGCGATTAGATTACCCTGCAAACATCATACCAATACAGGTGCCTTGTACAGGACGCCTCAATGCAGACATAATTCTCTCTGCGTTTGAAGAGGGCGCAGATGGTGTTGCAGTGATGGGGTGTCATATTCAGGATTGCCACTATAGGTCTGGTGCTCAGAATGCCATGGAACGGACCGAAAATCTGCGAGAGATACTCGAAACCGCTGGAATAGATGGACACAGACTCTATTTTGGAAGCACATCAGCCTCGGAAGCTGACAGCTTTGCTTCACAGGTCTCGGATTTTATCAGCGAAGTGGAAAAACTGGGACCTCTCGGAAAGGAATCTGAAAAGAAAACCTCTGTTGAAGTAACAGGCCGGTGATCTAGTGGAGAAATATAATGTTTCAGTTGGAGAGAAACCGGTCGTAACAATGGATGTTGAAAATGGGATAATCAAGCTGTCATGGAAGACATCTTTACTCTGCAAATCACTCAACTATGATATTGAGAGATGTGTTGGATGTACTCTATGTCTGCCTTGTCCGTGGGAGGCTATAACCAAGGGACCAATCGCGGAAACAGCAGCTGGCAGAATTGAGGGTGCTCCCTTGGTAAATGTCGATCCCGATTTATGCACATTTTGCGGACTTTGTGAATCTTCATGTATATTTGGAGCGTTTGATGCCATCTATGAAGGAGAGGGGTCTATCAACGACTTCAACATAATCGAGGGCACTCACGAGATTGATGAGGAAAAGTGTGCACCTTGTCTTCTATGCGCTAAGGTCTGTCCAACAGAAGCTCTTGTTGTTGATATCAGTGTTGACAAGAAAAAGGATCTCGTCAAATACAAGGGAGAGGTGCATGCAAAAGGATCAATCAAAGTTGATGAGGATAAATGCTCATATTGTGGTCTTTGTGAGCTCCTTTGCCCAGAAGCAATCAAGATTTTCTGGTCTGAAAAAATTGACTCTCCCAGATACAAACCCGCTATAGCTATCAAGGTGATTGAAGAAGAGTGTGATTACTGCGGCTTATGTGAAAAGATATGTCCTGACGAAGCCATCAAAGTGGAGTGCACAGAATCAAGCAAGCGAACCATCCAAGAACCAAAAATTACAGGGAAATTAACCAGAGATGATAATCAATGTGTCAAGTGTGGACTGTGTGAAGTTGTCTGTCCCTATGACGCAATAAAAGTTGAGAAGCCTTTCACCGGAGAGGTGAAAATTAAGAACCTGGAGAAATGCGACCCAACAGGATGTAACAATTGCTTCAACATCTGTCCTGTGAAAGCTATCTATCCCACAGGTACAGCTGATAAGATTGCTGTTGCTGACGATTATTGTATGTATTGTGGTGCCTGTGAAAACGCCTGTCCTTATGAGGTGCTAGAAGTACATCGTGATGGCTATCATGTCACTGAGCTTCAAAGAGCACGAGCATGGGAAAGTGCACGCAAACGTTTCTTCGATGCTGTGATTGGAAAATCATCTTCACCTAGCAATCTCTATGCCCGGGACATAGTCATCGAATCACTACGAAAGCCCAAGACCAAGGCAAAAGAAGAAGTTGAATGGGACTCAGGTGAAGCCCGAAAGGAAACAATGAATCGGGTTAAGAAGATTAGAGCACATCTAAAAAAGAATCCTCAACTCCATCTGCAGCTTGAGCGAGGGCAGACTGATAAAGTGAAGGAGGAGCTGAAGTCTAATCGAATAGGTTCTCCAAAGAAGTGATTTGTTCATCACTTCGAACTACAGTGATAGAGATCCCATGAAGTTGTATTGGCGAACCATCATTTGGAACTGGTACAAGTGCCATTGCCCAAGGTCCGCGTGGCATCGTGGACATTCCCTCGCTAATATTGTCATCTCCAAATGCTCGTACAGTGACACTACCACTCTTGGATTTTACACTCACATTTCCTCCCTCTTTCAAACCAAGTCTCTTGATGTCACCGTTACTCAACATTATCCTGGCAGTACTGTCAAGATATTCCTGAGAGAATTTGTCTTTCTCGGACTCAATATCTGTTTCAAAAGAATGGACTATCACAAGAGTGAGCTCCGCTTGTGGAAAAAGGAAATCACCTAATGCCATGACAAAGACACCGAACTTTGTGTGATTTGTGCTACATATTATGTTTCTGCTATCACTGTTTTTTCAAGCCGCAATCAGCACTCTTTTTTAACCTTTGAACCTTCGGTCCATAATTCACAGGTGGTTGCTGTGCGAATCGCAACGATATATGGTGACATCTTTGCAGAGAGAGTCATTGGAAATCTGATCAATTTTAAGACATTCTGTGAGGGGTGCGAGCCTGTCTGTGCTGAGTGTCGAAGTGGTTATGGTTCGTTCGTTGGAGATATAGTTGGCATATACCCCACAGACCCCCCGTCCCCGACTATGATTGAGGATCCTGAAGAGTTCATCAAGAATCTCAATCTTACACCCTGCGACCTTCTCCTAGTTGTTGCCATCCATCATGACATTCTTGCGGCTATAGATTTGTTAATAGAGGCCACTGGTGCAAAGGCGGTTCTTGTACCGATTGAGGATCCAACATGGGTGCCGCCAGGGTTGAGAGCGCAGGTAAAAGACACTCTAGACAGTCTAGGTATTGAGTCAGCTTTCCCCAAACCGTTTTGCACTCTTGAACAAGGAGAGGGAAAACTGATCGACGAGTTCATATCAACCTACAAAGTAGGTAAACCAATCCATTATGCTGACATGAAAGGTGATGTTATAGCCGAAATAGGCCCAGTGAGATCTGCGCCATGTGGTTGTACATGGTATGTCAGTCAGAAGGTCCGGGGTAAATCAATCACTGACACGGATGCCTTGTTCGATGAGGTTGCAAAGGCGCATCACTCGTACCCTTGCACAGCATCGATGGCGAAGGATAGAGAGTATGGAGACGCTCTTCTTCATATTGCAGGTTATAATGCCAGATATGCCGTTTGTGATGTCGTAGGTTTGAAAGACTGCAAAATGTCAACAGAGAAAGAATAGTAGGTGAATAAAATGCCAGATGAAATTTTGGATTATTGGATGATGATCTCGAAGGAACTTGCTGTTACATTCAATATTGAGCAGTTTGATACGAGCTCTGCTATGTGGAGTTGGGACAACTTCTCAAAGGATGTTCAGTCTCTGAGGGGGAGGTTAGGACTAGGTGATACTCACGCTGAGATTCTTGGATTGAACCTTGATTTTGAAACAGGCGAAGCATATGATGTGTTTCTGGACAAACCAGTTCATAATAGTCGGTTGATACCATACCTGTTCTATTATAGCAAAGCGAAGGATATGGGGATTGGAGGGGACTGGGTAAAATTCAATGCGCTTCGCGGATCTTGGGCCTGCAGATATTCCTTCGATGAAGAGGATGTGAGCAAACTAATAGCAGTCTTCAATGAGAAGAAAGATGGTATGTTTACTGCCATTGAGAAATTAGGTGGAAAGCGAGTCGATTTTGGAGATGTTGCTTTTGAGGTATCATTCCTCCCAAATGTCAAAGTACTCTTGATTTTCGAGGAGGGAGATGACGAATTTCCTACAGATGCTCGATTACTGTATGATTCAAACTCTATCTTCTATTTACCACATGAATACCTAGGAAATATCAGTTGGTTTCTCGCGGAACGAGTCATAAAGACTATCTAAGAGCCTACATGAAGCGATTTTATTCTTCATATAATCCCCTAGAACAGAAATTCCAAATTCTACCTAGGGCTTTTAAGGCGGATGGTGTTCAAAATTGGTTACAAAGTATACCAAAGTTGTGTTTCTGTTATTCATTCTTCAGACTCACAGATTTGGTAAACGCAAAAGTTACAGAGGCGAGGAATAAAATGACTGAAAAAGTTTTGAAGACAGTCTGTGCAGGAGTAGGTTTTGTTGGTGGTGCAGCTCATGTTCCATCATTCCGCAAGGCACCCAACTCTCAATTGTATGGCTTACTGGCAAGGAAAGGTAGGGACAGTGAGAAGTATGCTCTGGAATTAAAGGAGAAGATGGCGAGGAAAGATGATTTCGACCTTAAGATCTACTACGACTGGAGTGATGTCTGTAAAGATCCTGAAGTCGATGCAGTATGTGTAGCTACACCTACACCATTTCACTATCCAATGGGCAAGGAAGCCCTTGAGGGTGGGAAGCATGTCTACTTGGAGATGCCAATAGCGCCGAAACTCAAGGATGCCGAAGAACTGGGTAAAATTGCAGAAAAGAAGGGCGTGGTACTCATGCCCATCCTGAACTTCAGGCGTTGTCCTGGTTATTTGAAGGCAAAGGAACTGATTGATGGTGGTGCGATCGGAAAACCAATTGCAATCACATTTAGGGAGTTTATCGCTGCAGAGGACCTAGCAGACCAGTGGCCCCTGAGTGGATGGGCTTGGGATAAAACCAAGTCCGGAGGTTTCCCAGATTACACGCTATCCGTTTGGAGTCTTGATATGCTTCAATGGTTCTTTAATAGCCCCATCGAAAACATGCGCTGGACTGCAAACTACATGCCTATAGAAGGAATTGATGACTTCAAGGGATACCAAACTGTGGGAATAATGAAGTTTGCTAACGGAGTGGTTGGTACAACAATGCTTGGCTCAACTGTGGCAAAGGGTTTGGACCTCAGCAGGTTTGAGATTTTTGGCAACAATGGTAAGACCATCCTTATTGACTGGATTCCAAGTAAAAACCGAGAGGTCTTTGACGTGACCCTGTTTGGAAAGGGTGATGACAAAGAGAATTGGCAGGTTGAGGGACCAGGTCCAAAAATCTGGGGACACAGACAGATGATTGAGCACTTCGTTCAAGCAAGTCTAGGCAACGAGAAGCCCGAGTTTGGCTACAAAGCTGCAGTTGCAGCGCAAAAGTGGGCTGATAAGATTGTAACCGATCTTATGTAGTGCAAGTATCTAGTGAAAAGGGGGGTTTCCCCCTTTATCCTCCTTTTTCATCATCACTTTCTTGATACCAATCATACGAGTATCGAGTCCAATCGTCAATTGGCAATAAGAAGGACCCTCCACAATTCTGACATACTACAGTGCCATCCTCCTTGAGATGCCTCTTACTGTATGTGTAGACTGCACTACAATAGGGGCATGGTGTTCGCCTGTATCGAATCTCTCCCCTCTCTCTCTCAACATCCTGAAGTTCATCAACATAGAACTGCTTTCCACAGTTCTGACAAATTCGTGATGAAGTTTCTAGACTTTCAGCTTCCTCGTACACATAGGTCGCCTTACAATGAGGACAAGTATCACCTCTATATGACTCAGGAACTCGTTCAAACCGCCATTTGTTTGCAGTGGCTATATGGCCAATTCCGTGAACCAAATCTCTCATCTTTCTATCTGGCGACACATACCCTGTCCCAAAAGGCTCAATCCAGATCTGACAGAATTTTTCCTTCTGGTCGTGGTCAATGACAACATTCAACAGTGCTGATTCAACAGACAAACTGCTTTGGAAAACCTCAATGAAAAATACAGCTATTGTCTTTTCATTAACATACCAAATCTTCTTCCATCTGATGGTCTTTTCTTTTTCCAATAAAGAAAGGAATTCTTCAACATTTGGTGTGAAGATATTGAATTTAACCATTCAAACTCTCTCGAAAGAAGTCTTTGTCTGAAAGGTTATTACTCTAAGCATTTTCTTGCCAGTGGTGTGTTGTAACTTGGCCATCTTCAACTCTGAGGTAGGATCCCCTGTTTCCCAACCAGCATCCTGCGTCAGCGACCTTTTGCTTCTTGTTGACATACGGCGTGTGTCCGTGACCTCTGACGAGAAATTCATCCTCTTGTAAATTCACATTGATAGCTGCAGCATCTCTCCTCATCTGGTGCACATCATATTCTAGCTGTGGTGGTAATGTTGAACTTCCAAGATGCTGGTCAAGAACTCTCAGGATCTGCTCCCAGACTCTAGATAATTCTATGATTTCACTCAGCATCTTTCCGCTCCTGTTCGCTACATCTTCAAAGTCACTCACACTTAGTAGTAATTCCCACTCGTGAAGCAGACTCTTCTTCTCTTCCTCATTCCCATCAAGAGGCCCTGCAAGCTTCTTTTCCAAGGCACTCCGAATCTCTCCTGGGAGGTTTCTCACCTTGTTCCTTATCCCCTCGGGTAGAACCTCTGCAAAACGATGAATGATGTTCCACACGTCTGACAGTTCAGGGTCGTTAATATCAACAAAGCACATTGCCTGACTGAAGATCTCATAGAACTCGAGTGCAGGCCAGTAGTCTACCTGATGACCATGGATGAACTTCAGTTTGAGACCGTCATATTCAAGCTCTAAGGTTTCTGAAACCTGGTCTAGAACACCTCTTGAGTCTGGGGGGACAGAGGAGTTGTCTTTCCCAAGAAGACTCAAGATGGCATAGTCGTGGTTACCTACAAGGTAGTTCTTCTTCACATCCAGTTTTGCAAGTTCTTCCAGAACATCTAGATTTTCTCGCAAAACTTGGGAGTTTTTATTCCTCCATAAATCCAAAACATCACCAAGCAAAACTATCCGAGAGATATCCTTTTGATTAGGTATTAAAAACTCATGAATGAAATTGATGAACCCCGACTTATTTGCCATGTGACTCCCTAGGTGCAAGTCTGCCACTGCAATTATCATGGTGATGTCCTCAATGTTTGTGACTATGTTCCTCATCATCACTCTCTGGAAGGAAGAATGTGAAGAGTCTCACATACTCGATTCCCTTAATGCCCGAAATTTTGTTGGCAAGGTCTTCAATTGCTTTTTGGTCACCTCTCAAGGTGATTATCTCTAGACAGTGAGTATGTGTGGCATGCACATGCACTGTGGAAATCACCTGAGCATGCGCAGAGTGTTGCATCTTTATGAGGTCAGTCATCAGTTTCGGTTTATGTTGATAGACTATGTTAAGAGAAGCCATGGTATGCTTGTAATCTGATTCTGAGTGCCATTCCGACTGCAAGATAAACTCCCGCATGGCATCGCGAATTGCCTCCGACCTGCCTACATATCCCTTGACCGTAACCAACTCATCGAACTTCTCTAGAAGGTCTTCAGGAACAGAAACACCAAATCTCTTGAGTGTCATGACACGATTCACCTATAATAGTAACACGATTTCACAAGAAGTAACACACTTAAGTAGATTGTTGCAGCATTTGCTTGATTGAAAGGTGTGAGAGATATGCATGTTCCTGATGGTGTGTTACCTTTTTGGGTCTATATCCTCTTCTTAGCTATCAGTTTGCCAGTACTTGGATTTGCCATTAAAAATGTCAATCAACGATTCGATGATCGATTGACACCCTATATGGGCGTACTAGCTGCAGTCATATTTGCTGCACAATTTGTGAACTTTCCAGTTCCTCCTGCAAGTGGGCATCTTGTGGGCACAACGCTTCTTGCAGTTATGCTTGGACCTTGGGCTGCTATGGTGATAATGGCCCTAGTTCTTTTTGTTCAAGCACTATACGGGGATGGTGGACTACTAGCATTCGGTCTTAATTTCTTCAATATGGGTTTCCTTGGAGCAATTTTCGGGTGGGGTGTTTCCTTGATGTTATTCAAGGGACTCAAACGATTTCAAGATGAGAAAATATCTGTTCTAATTGCTGCGTCAATTGCTGCTTTTATCGCAACCGTTGTGACAGCATTTATACTAGGTCTAGAGTTGCTAACAATCCCGGGATTAAGCTTTGAGTTTGTGTTCATCATCACTGGTATTCATGGAATCATTGCTATTGGAGAAGCCATTCTTACATTTGTTATTCTTCTCTACTTCGTCAAAGCTACACCAAAGGTGGTATCATTCCTCAAAGATAGCGATACTGGGAAAGCTCTTCGTATGGAAAAAGCCCCTGAACTTGCACAAACGATAGAGGGTGAAATTTGATGGATAGAAATACTGTTGTTAAAGTTGTAATTCCAGTAGTCGTAGTTCTGATTGCAATAGTATCGATTCTAGTCGTCACTGGCATTGCCTCAGAGAACCCTGATGGATTTGAGTGGGCTCTGTTTGAATGGGCCGGAATCGCAGAACCGGAGGGTGGCTTTGGGGGCATCTTCGCCTTTCTAGGAGAAGGTCCAATTGCGGATGTTGTAACTGGAGGAATAGGAATCATTGCAATTTTGATTATTGCTTATCTTTTCTTCAAGCTCATCTCTCGAAGAACAGAATGATCTCTTCAATCATAGCGAAAAGGATTATGGAGGACGAGAATAATGGCTACCTTTCTACTGCCCTTTTCTGAGGGAAGAGCGAACCTGCAACGGTTTTCACCAACAGCTGTGTTACTCTCTGCGATTGGGTTGGGTGTGTTCGTTGCTATTCAGGCAAACCCCTTTGTAGTTCTCGCAACTCTCATAATGGTCTTCTTAGGTGGATTCATTGCGCGCACGCGGTGGAGAGTAGTCCTCTCGCTTGGTGCTCGATTTGAACTCCTTATCCTATTCTGGATATTCCTGATGCCATTTCTCTACGGAGAAACCATTCTTGTTTCGGTAGTTCTTCCCTGGGGATCTCTGAACGCATATCAGGAAGGTCTTGCCTTTGGAGTTCTTATTGGTCTTAGAATGATGACAATGGTAATTCTGTTCATCACCATACTGTCTCATATGTCGCTGACCGAGTTCATAGGTGCGCTACGAACCCTACATATTCCAACTAGTATTCTTGGCTCGTTACTGATAATGCTTCGTTATATTCCACTATTCATGAGCGAAAGAAAGCGAATGCAAGATGCACAACACCTGCGTGGATATAGTCGTGGAACAAGGTTTGAACGGATTAAGTCGTTAGGATATCTTGTTGGGGCCACCATTAGTCGGTCTTTCGATAGAAGCGCAGCAGTCTATGAGGCGATGAGTCTTCGAGGATTTGGCAAAGGGGTTATGGTGTCAGGAACTGGATTTCGACGTTCTGATGCTCTTCTCCCTCTTCTACTACTTGGTCTTATTCTGAGTCTACCCTTCATTGTTTCAATTATTATGGGGGTCTTTACACTATGACCTGTGCAATTGATGTTGATCATGTGTTTTTCAGATATGACGAATTCAAAATGGAGGACATCAAACTCCAGCTACATATTGGAGAACAGAAAGCACTTGCTGGTTTAAATGGATCTGGAAAGACAACTCTGTTCAAACTCCTTCTAGGCCTTCTTGAACCTGATTCCGGTGATATTTACATCTTTGATAAGAAACTTACAAAGGACACGTTATGGGAGATTCGACAGGATGTTGGATTTCTGTTCCAGAACCCCGATGACCAGCTCTTTGCACCAACAGTCTGGGAGGATGTCGCCTTTGGTCCTCGTAACCTTGGACTGACAAAGGAGGAAGTCGAGGATCGGGTTGAGTGGGCACTGGACAGAGTTGGCATGTCGAATTTTTTCAATAGACCTGTGAACCAGATGAGTCATGGTCAGGCAAAACGAGTTGCTCTTGCTGGCATCATTGCCATGAGACCAAGCATCTTAGTTCTTGATGAGCCCTTTTCTGGGCTTGACTTCAAAATGGTGACCAACATGATTGACATCATCCAGAAATTAAGGCAGGATGGTGCTAGCATTCTCTTCACAACTCACAACAGCTTCTTCATCGAGAACTGGTCCGACTCTGTTGCAGTGATAAAGGAGGGTCGTATCGTCTATGATGGACCCACCAAGGATGCAATGAGAAGCAAGGTAGTGACTGAAAACGTGGGTGACTGGGGCAGACTGAAGCAGCAGATTCTCTCTAGTCGGAGTACATTCCTCGAATGAGTTCGATATGGTTAAAAGGCACTTTCTAGGAAACCCTGTTGATTGCGGAGGTTGCCAAGCCAGGTCAAAGGCGTAGGGTTCAGATCCCTATTTCGTAGGAATTCGCGAGTTCGAATCTCGCCCTCCGCACCACCTTCACTTTCTAAATCAACCATTGTTTCGATTCCAATTCCATCTAGCTAATCCAAATCCTATAACAAGACAGAATACACCAAATGCAAGAACCTCCAATAACCGTTGATAATCGGATGTTTCAGAGGTAAAGATTGCATATAGGACAGAAGTAACAAGGACAATCCCAACTAAACAGCAAAAGAAAGCCGTTCCAGGAGTGGCTGAATCAGTACCGTGTTTTGTAAAATCGAGCTTCAAATCTCGCCCTCCGCATCATATTCCAACCTATCCTGCTATTTTCACTTCTATCCCTATCCAATCACAGCTACTCCAATCGGAATGAGAATCTCTCGTTCCCATTGAATATTCTCTTATCTTTCTCGTTATACTCAGCCCAGTATATCACGTCTCGCCAGTCTTGCAATGCAGCATCAATCATCTGATCAAGCACAGCCTCGTTTCCCGAGGCAAGATGGATGATGCATCGAATGATTCTGGGGGATGGTTTTTCTTTATAGATGTCTGAGAACTTTCGTCTTAAGACCTCAAATTTCTCCTGGATATCGGTTATTCGGTTTCTACCAAAATCGTGAAGAATTCTATGTTCTATATCAGGGAGAATCTTCATCTCCTCCATCTTGTGGAAGTATGAACATAGTTTCTATCCTTTCTACACCTTCCAGCTTCTCAAGTTCTCCAGTGATGAAACGAGCAAGCCTTGAGATGTCTTTCACCTGAATCATGCAAATGAAATTGGCTGGTCCTGATGTCCTGAGAACTCTGGATATCTCATTATATTTGGAGAGCTTTCGGTAGATACTATCTGACTGCCCTGGTTTCGAAGTTATCAACGCAACGACCTGAACCTCGAATCCGAGTTTCCTTTGATTTAGCTCGATAGTATATCGCTTTATTACTCCGATGTCAAGTAGCCGCTGCATTCTATTCCTTACTGAACTAGGACTAAGATTAACCACAGCTGCAATATCACGTAGAGAAATGCGTGCGTTCTCAGTGAGCATCTCAATGATTTTGATGTCGTTTGGATCAATCTTTTCAGTTGATGCCATTCAGAACATCCCTTTCTTGAGACTGTCCTATGTCTTGACTCTGGTGATGACTTTTTTCCCCATGACATCCCAGACTTCTACTGCTACATTCAATTCAATTTTAGACGCAATTTCCTGTTCAGTTGGTTTGTGAACCTCATAGGTTGCGAAGGTTTCACTGTCCATGAGGCTGTAGGTTTCTCCCATATCAGCTATCACAGTAGCACTAGTTTTCTCAATAAGCGGCACATCGACCATTCGATCTGCTGGCATTATGACATTACGTTTCCGATTGTCAAAGAATCCAACAGCGACTATGTTCACCTTGGCAGCGCCATGTTTGCCAGGCTTTGATTTCTCAACTGAAACAACTTTGCATGGTTCTTCTTCTATCAAGAAGTAGCTTCCAGGCTTCAGGCTCTTAGCATCAGACTTCTTAATGCTCACTCTGCATCACCTACTTAGTCTCATAGACCAGTACTGGTCCTCTCCTCTAGCTTCATCTATATATATTTGGGGGCGTTGTAATTTCCTTCATCGTCAATAACTGTAAAAGGGGCTAGATGAAGGCCAAGCTTGGGAGTGTCAGATGGTGATTGAAGAAAACCCTGAGATCCTCACAAAAAGAAAAGCAGTAGGACTTGTTTGTAGACCCGACCGTCCTGAGATTGAAGAGATTGCAAACCAAATTGCTGAATATCTCCTCTCATGCGAATTGGAGGTGCATGTTGATCCAGGATCCTGCAATGTCCTTCATAGCGATGTGCAACAGACTGCAATTAATGAAATGGATGTGGACTTTGTTGTAACTGTTGGAGGCGATGGCACCATTCTGTATACACTATCGACCCTAAAGGATCGTGAAA